>Ga0070741_10000163_pt1 | contig 248314 bp, 222 predicted proteins | sample Coa_R1_4_FD_66440 | JGI IMG/M metagenome (GOLD analysis project Ga0070741, IMG submission 66440) | Surface soil microbial communities from Centralia Pennsylvania, which are recovering from an underground coalmine fire - Coalmine... | ecosystem: Environmental > Terrestrial > Soil >... | reverse complement strand
ACACGCCGCCTATCAACGTCCGCAGCGATTATCTGAAGGAGATGGTCACCTCTCCCGGAATGGCCATCTTCGGTGTCTCCGACGGCGGCGCGCATACCAAGTTCTTCTCGGGCGGACGCTACTCGACCGAAGCGATTATCAAGATGGGGCGCGACAACGACATCCTGCCGCTCGAAGAGATCCATTTCCGCCTGAGCGCGCATCCGGCGATGTGCGCCGGCTTCAAGAATCGCGGCACGCTGGTCGAAGGCGCCTGCGCCGACATCGTCGTGTACGACCTCGACAAGCTCGCCATCAAGCCGCTCGAAATCGTGCATGACTTCCCCGGCGGCGAATGGCGTCGCGTGCAGCGCGCCGAAGGGTACAGCGCAATCCTGGTCAACGGCGTGCCGACGTTCGAAGACAATAAGTGCACGAACGCGACGCCGGGCAAACTGCTGCGCCGCGGCGCCTAGACTGAAACCTTTCGGCGCGCTTCCGTCGGCGGACGTGCCGAAATACCAATCGGGAGGCTGAGCATCCGCTCAGCCTCCTTTCTTCTGAGGACCGGGGGCGCCAGGTTGCAAAGATCCCGACCCCCGAAAAAAACTTCTATCCGGCGGTCGCGGGAAGCTCTTACAACACGCGGCGGCTGCGCAGCACCAGGCCCGCAATCGCCGACGATGACCAACTTATTTTGCGTGCGCGGCTTTTGCCTGACGGCGTGACGGTTCAGTCGCCGCGACCTGCGGACTGGCGCGCGCCGCGGCGGGTCAGCGCGGCGACAAGCTCGCGCCGCCCGCCTCTGAACGGTAGCACGTTGCGTCGCGCGGGCGCCGGCGGCGCGGCGTGACCGTCCGTGTCGTAGTGCATCATCAGATAGAACAGGGCGTTGGCGAGAAAGATCTTGGTCAGCACGAAGATCACCAGGATGCCCGAAAAGATCAGCAACTCCAGCCAGGTCTTCGCCAGCGCCGTGGCCACGATCGCGCACAACACGACCGCAGTGGTCAGGAAGCCCCACAACAGGATCCGAACGCTCAGCGCCTCCTGGCGTTCGCGGGCCTGCGCGAGCGCGGCCGGCGTTGGCTCGTGCGGCAGGTAGCGGCGAATTTCGACGACTCTCGCCATCGCCACCCCACCTTACTCCGATCCGTCCGCTGAACAAAAATGAAAAACCGCCCTCCAGATTTTTACTTCCGTTCGAAAAGTTTTAGAGTTGCGCCTGACGCCAGTCACTGACTGGGAAAGCGGTCGAGAACGATGAATGCTCGGGCAGTCGTGCAGGTCGCCCCCAAACGGTTCGAGATCCAACGCTTCGCGCTGCCGAAGATCGGCACCGACGACGCGCTGCTGCGCGTCGAAGCCTGCGGCATCTGCGGCAGCGACGTTGATCAGTACGACGGCAAGCTTGACGGCATTCTGAGCCTGCCGATGATTCCCGGTCACGAACCGGTCGGCATCATCGAGGAGATCGGCCCCGAAGCGGCGCGCCGCTGGGGTCTCAGCGCCGGCGACCGGGTCGCGGTCGAGCCGACCCGCGGATGCGGTCATTGTGCGGCTTGCAAACGCGGCGACTATCGCAACTGCCGCGTCGGCCGCCCCGGCGCCTCGATTTCAGCCTGCGGCTTTATCTCGACGGCGGTCCCGCCGGCGCTCTGGGGCGGGATGGCCGAATACATGTATCTCGATCCCGAGGCCGTCCTGCACAAGGTTTCAGCCAGCACCTCACCCGAGCTGGCGGCGCTCTATCAACCCATCGCCGCAGGCATCAGTTGGGCTCATCGCGTGCCCGGCACCAAGATTGGCGATACCGTCGCGATCTTCGGGGCCGGTCAACGCGGCCTCGCCTGCGTTGCCGCAGCGCGCGAAGCCGGCGCGGCGCACGTCGCGATTATCGCCCGGCGCGCGAGCGCCCACCGTCTCCGACTGGCCGAAGGCTTCGGCGCCGATTGGACGCTCTACGCCGAGGACGACGTGGTCGCGCGGATGCGCGAACTGACGCACGGCGACGGCGCCGACGTGGTCGTCGATGTCACCGCCGAAACCATGGAACCGATCGCCAAAGCGGTCGAGATCGCCCGGCCCGGCGGTACCATCATCCTCGCCGGCGTCAAAGGCCCGACGGCGGCGATTCCGAACCTGCGCAACGACCGCATATTCACCAAGGAATTGACCATCCGCGGGGTCAAGAACGCGGATTATGATTCGTTTGAGGCGGCCGTGAAACTAATAGAATCGGGCCGCTATCCTTTCGAAAAGATGCATACCCATACGTTCGCGCTCGAAGCGCTCGAACGCGCAATACTGACTCTCGCCGGTCGCGTGCCCGGCGTGCAGGCGGTCTCCGTCTGCCTGGATCCGAAACTGTAGTTCATCTGATCAACTGTCCCGAAAAAAAGGAGGACCAACGTGCCGGATAAGCCAATCGAAATGACCGAACTGCTCAAGGATCATCCCAAGAACTGGGGTCGATGGGGCGCCAACGATGAAATCGGCTGCCTCAATTTTCTCACCAACGACGAAGTCCTGCGCGGCGTGCGCGCGGTCAGGCAGGGCAAGGTCTTCATGCTCGGGGTGCCGGTCGCGCGACCGCAGGGCGACCCCACCCATCCGATCCGCTCGCAGCCGATTCACACGCTGACCCACGACGAGGGATCGTATATCTCGGGACGCGATAAACCCTTCCCCGGCGGCCTCAAGTACTCCGACGACGTGATCACGATGTTCCCGCAATCGACCACGCAGTACGACGCGCTCGGTCACGCCTGGTACGGGGACAAAATCTATAATGGCTATGATTCGAAGACCACGATCGGCGGCCTGCAGAAATGCTCCATCGAGCCCATCGCCAACAAAGGCGTCGTCGGTCGCGGCATCCTGATCGACGCCGCCCGCTACAAGGGCAAAAAGCACCTCGACGAGGGCGAAGGGGTCACCGTCGATGACCTGCTGGGCGCCGCCAAAAAACAGGGCGTCACCATCGAAAAGCACGATATCCTCGTGCTTCACACCGGCTGGTTGAATCGCTTCTACGAAGAGGGCGTCAACGGGCTCTTCCCCGGCGGCAGGTTCGTTGAACCGGGCCTCGAATACAGCCGCCAGCTCGTTGACTGGTTCTACGAAATGGAGATCGTCTCGATCAGTGCGGACAACGTCGGTTGCGAGCAGGCGGTGCACAAGGAGACCGGCGGCATGGCCCTGCTGCATGGCGCTCTGCTGTGCAACCTCGGCGTCATCTTCAACGAGATCGTCTGGCTCAAAGACCTCGCCGACGATTGCGACCGCGACAAGCAGTACACCTTCCTGTTTGCCGGCGCCCCGATCAAGTTGGTCTATGGCTGCGGCTCGTCGGTCAATCCGATCGCGATCAAATAATCTTGGGGCCGGCGAGGGCCGCGTATCGCGCGCCCTCGCCGCTCCTCATATCATTTGGCGAAGCGCTCAACTGAATTGACGAAACCGTGAACCGCGACTTAAGATCGCTGGGTTAAAGCGCTTGACGGCAAAATCTTCTAGCTGCATCGGCGGTTCGGGGAGGTTCGGATTATGCGGCTGACCGGCAAAGATGTATGGGAAGTCGGCCAGAAGATGGGATGGGCCCACGGACCCTACGATCCCTCTTCGAATGGCATCGCGGCACGCGCCGATATGATGGCGTCGCTGCTCAACGAGGTTATCAGCAAGCGCCACGGCTGGCTGCCCGACCTGCTCGAAACCGAGGACGCGATGCGCTCGTGGGAGGCCAATACCCCGCGCGAGTTCGTGCTCCGTCTCTACAAGTTTCTGAACCAGTTGGGCTATACCGTCATCGGTATCGATGCCGCTATCGAGCGCGAGCGCCAGAAGAACAAGGCCGCCGCCAAGGGTCCCGACAGCTAGACCTGCAATTACTCCGTCGCGTGCAGAATCGCGGCGTGATGATCGACCAGCCGATCACAGCGCTGGAGCAGCGTCGGATCCTGACAATGCTGCTCGATCATGTAGCTTAGCTCGCCGAGGTCATGGACCAGCAGACGCTGACAGCGTTCATATTCGTCGCGCTGTTGCAGACCCTTGAGCAGATCGCCGACCAGGTCCTCGAGTTCCGTCTCTTCCACCTCGAGCGCAATCGTCAGCGCCCGCTCGATTGACAACTCTGCGGCCGGCGCCCTCAGATGGCGCTCGAGGTCGCCGCGCAGCCGCTCGATTTCATCCGCGCCGATCGGCACCGGACTCGGCTCATCGAGCTGCCCTTCGTTGTCGAGAACCGTCGCCACCAGTTCGAGGGCGCCGACGTGTCGGGCCTCGTCTCGCGCCATCCCGAACCAGAACTCATGCAACGGCGGATTATCACGGAAGATCCTGGCAAAGCGCGCATAGAGCGCCATGCTCTGGCGCTCCAGCGCCAGGGTGCTCGTCAGAACCTCGCGCGTCGTCGGCATGAGGCCGATTCTAACCCTTGGGCATCGGATGCGCCAAGCCGCCGCGCACGACCGTCTCCCGACGGCCCGGCGGAGACGAAAGCTGCGGGTCGTAGGTCTGATCGAGGATTAACGGTCAGCGCCGCCACTCGGCGCCGACCGTTACGCGCTCAGCGCGCCAGCTCCGTGGCGCGGGTTTCGCGGATAACCGTGACGCGAATCTGACCCGGATACGTCATGTCGGTCTCGATCTTGCGCGCGACATCCCGCGCCAGCATCGTCGCATCCTCGTCCGACACCTGGCTCGGTTCGACGATCAGTCGCATCTCGCGCCCTGCCTGAACGGCGAAGCACTTATCCACGCCCTTGAAGGATTTCGCGATCGCTTCAAGGTCTTCGAGCCGTTTGACGTAACTCTCGAGCACCTCGCGCCGTGCTCCCGGCCGCGCGCCGGACAGCGCGTCGGCAGCATCGACCAGCGGCGCCAGGATGGTCTCCGCCTTGACCTCCTCATGATGGGCCGCGATCGCATTGACGATCTTCGCCGATTCGCCGTACTTGCGCGCGAGCTCGCCACCGATCAACGCGTGCGATCCCTCGACCTCATGCGTCAACGCCTTGCCGATATCGTGCAGCAGCGCCGCCCGCCGCGCCTGCTTTTCATTCAGGCCGAGTTCGGCCGCCATCGCGCCGCAGATAAAGGCCGCTTCGATGGAATGCATCAGCACGTTCTGGGCATAGCTGTAGCGATACTTGAGCATCCCGAGCAGCTTGGTCAGCTCTGGATGAACCCCGTGGACGCCCACTTCGATCAGCGCCCGCTGACCGGCCTCCTTGATCGATTCCTCGACCTCCGTCTCCGCGCGTCGTACCACCTCCTCGATTCGCCCCGGATGGATTCGGCCGTCCGAGATCAGGCGCTCGAGCGCGACGCGGGCGATTTCGCGGCGAATCGGATTGTGACACGAAATCACGACCGCTTCGGGGGTATCGTCAATGATGATATCGACGCCGGTCGCGGCCTCGATCGCACGGATATTGCGGCCCTCGCGCCCGATAATCCGGCCCTTCATCTCGTCACTCGGCAGTGCGAGGACCGAGACCGTGCGCTCGGTCACGAACTCGCCCGCCAGCCGTTCGATGGCGATCGAGATGATCCGCTTGGCGCGCCGATCGGCCTCTTCGCGCGCTTCTTCCTCGATCACCCGGATCTGACGCGAAGCGTCATGCCGCGCCTGGCTGAGCATCTCGTCCATCAGCGCGCGCTTGGCCTCTTCGCGCGTGAGCCCCGCCACCTCTTCGAGTTGCCGGCGCGCCTCGTCGATCAGCGCCTGATGCTCCGCCTCCTTGTCGGTGAGCGCCTTCTCGCGGTTGCGCAGCGCCTGGTCGCGACGGCTCAGGTCCGCCTCGCGCCGTTCGAAGGCCTCGAGCCGTTTCTCGAGCGTCTCCTCGCGCCCTTCGAGCTTGGCTTCAATCGCGTTCAACTCGCGCCGGCGCTCGCGCAACTCCTGTTCCGCTTCGGCGCGCGCCTGCACCGTGAGATCCTTGGCCTTGAGTTCCGCCTCCTTGATTAACAAGTCGCTGCGCGTCTTCGCCTCTTCGATCAACCTCTCCGCCTCCGTGCGCGCGGCGAGGTCGTCGTGGGCATGTTGACGACGGCTGGCCGAGCGGCCGAGCAAAAACGTCGCTACGGCAAGCGCGGCAGCCACCGCCACCCACAAAATTGTAATCAACACCTGGAACCTCCCTGGTCCGGCTGCGGCCGGGTTGCACGTTCACCCGCGTCAACCCGGTAAAGCGCAGACTCTGAAACGATTAGATTCAGTCGCACGTCGGACGGCGACCGTGGCACGCGATCCAGCACCTGGAACGCATAGGCCAGGCCGACGCTCTGTGCCCGCGGCGCGGCCTCGGCCAGCAGACGGTCGTAATATCCGCCGCCGCGGCCGAGACGATAGCCATCGCGAGAAAACGCCAGGCCGGGGACACAGATAAGCGCCCGTCCGAGACTGCCAACCGGCACCGTCTCTGACCCCGTCGGCTCGAGCAGGCCAAAAGCACCCGGCGCCAGTGTCGCCGGATCGTCCACTTCGACCAGAGAGAGCTCATGCGCTTCGCGCAGTATCTTCGGAAAAAGAACGCGGCGCCCGGAGCCGAGTGCCTCGCTCATGATCAAGTCGGTTGCCACCTCCTTGTCCTTGGAGGCGTACAGCACAACCGTGGCCGCGTCGGCGAAGACCTCGCTCGCCACGAGTCGACGTTCGACCAGCAGCGAATGGCTTGCCGCCCACGCGTCCGTCAGCATCCGACGCGTTGCGCGGAGAATTGCGCGGATTTCACTTTTCTCAACCGCCACGCGCCTGTTCCGGCCGCGGGCGGGCCATCAGGGCGGGTTAGCAGCCGAAACGACCGGCTCGCGCGCTCATCGCGTAAGCGGCTGCGAATGAACTGTTGTCACTGGAAGCGGGCAGCGCCGAGCTAATCAAGCAGCCTCCGGACCTTCATGCACCAAACCGTTCCGCTTATATCTGAGCGCGGTACACGCGCTTATTCCTGTGACCCCACCGCTACTGCCGCCTCTCTTGCCTTCGATACTGTGCTCATGCGCCCTGATGGTCAAGCAAAATCGCCCACGGCCTTCGACAGGCGATCACTTAACCGCTGCAGGCGCGCCATCAGCGCCTGATGGTCGCGGCGCAGCAAATCGAGCTCCTCCGCGAGATTGAGCGCAGCCTGGATCACCACCTTGAGCGAATCCACGGTCTTGCCGTGCGCGCGAATCTCACGAATCCGCGCATCCACCGTCGCCGCGATAGCCTTGACTCGATCCTCACCGTCGTCGGTATTCACCTCATACTGCTGGCCCATGATCTCGACGGTGACGCGCCGCATCGTGGCTTAGGTCCCTAGCTGCAGGCCGTCGAAGCGCGAGAGAATCTTCTCGAGACGATCGCGAATCTCGCCGCGTACGGCCTCGTGACCGCGAAGCTGCTCGCTCGCCTCATTGAAGCGCTGCTCACTCTCGGCAAGTCGCTGGGCGAGCGTTTCGTTCTCGCGCTCCAACTGACGGATTCGTGTAACTGCCGCCTGGATACGGTTCTCCAGATCCTGAAGAACGTCGATTTCTACTGACACCGAAATTGCACCTTTTACGTTAGATTTTGTCTAAGCGACTGTCAAGCTGCATAAGTCCCGCTGGCCGACTCCGCGCTCGTCTCGGCGTCGGCAAACAGCGCGTCAACAAATTCATGCGGATCGAACCGGCGCAGATCCTCGAGCCCTTCGCCGAGGCCGACGAACCTCACCGGCAGCCCAAGACGCTCGGCGATCGCCACCACCACCCCGCCCTTGGCCGTGCTGTCCAGTTTCGCCAGGACCACGCCCGTAAGCTTGACCGCTTCGCCGAAGACCTTGGCCTGACTGAGCGCGTTCTGCCCGGTCGTCGCATCGAGAACCAGCCAGGTTTCGTGCGGCGCGCCGGGAATCTCGCGCCCGGTGACGCGCGCGATTTTCTTCAGCTCCTCCATCAGGTTCACCTTGGTCTGCAGACGTCCGGCGGTATCGATAATGACGGCGTCGGCCTTGCGCGCAACCGCCGCCTTGACCGCGTCGAAGGCAACGGCCGCCGGATCTGAGCCGGAGCTCTGCTTGATCAGCTCGACGCCGGTGCGCGCGCACCAGACCTCGAGCTGTTCGATCGCCGCGGCGCGGAAGGTGTCGGCCGCGGCGACGATCACAGCCCGCCCCTCCGCCTTCAGCATCGCCGCGAGCTTCGCCACAGTGGTGGTCTTGCCGACACCGTTGACGCCCGCCATCAGCACGACCGTCGGATTCTCACCGCTGTCGGCCAGCGGCCGGTCCGCCGCGAGCAGGATCCGCTCGATTTCATCCTTGAGAGCGTCGCGAATGACCTCGGTGCGCGCGTCGTTCTTGAGCCGCTTGCGCACCGCCTCGACGATCGTGAGGCTGGTCTCGACGCCGACGTCGGCGGCGATCAGGGCCTCCTCGAGGTTTTCGTAGATTTCATCGAGCTTCGCGCTGCCCGAAATCGCCGCGCGGATCCGCGCCAGAAAATTCTCGCGCGTGCGCCGGAGCCCAAGCCCCAGACGCGCCGGCTCACGCGGCTTCGGCGCCGCTTCAACCGGTTCCGCAGGAGGCACTGAAACCTCGGGCAAGGACGGCTCTGCAGTCGGTACCGGCGCTTCAGCCTCCGGCGCAGCCGCCTCCGCCGCGGGCGGCGGCGGAAGCTCCGCCTGCTCCGCGCCGCCGGTGATCGACGGTACCGCAGCCTCCACGGGCGGGAGCGGTGCGAGGGTCGGCGGTTCGTCGCCCGATGACGGCAGCGATGGCGGCGCCGCCGTGAGGTCAGGCGCGGTCGGCGCCGACTCGGGCGTCGGCGCGCGAGGAACGGCGATCGGCGCCTGCTCGACCGGGCGCGCCTTACGTTGGCTGAATTCCAGCAGGATCGCGAGACCCAGCAGGGGAAGCTGGGCGCCCAGCGCAATCGCCAGAACGAGAAGCAGCGGATTCACGAACTTAGAACTCGATCAGTATCGTTTCTTCGCGCAGTGTCGTTTCCTCGCGGCTCGGCCGGCATCGTCCGGGCGTCTTCGCCGCGAACCGGAACCGCACCAACATATCAGTATCGACCGCAGGCTCAAACGCGCGTGACCTGCGACGCGCAAATCCCGCGGCAATCGGGCGGTTTTCGCTCATGCCGCGCGCGGAATCGCCATCGAGATCACCCGCGAGATTCCCGGCCGCTCCATGGTCACCCCATGGATCTGATCGGCCGCCTGCATGGTCCGCTGATTGTGGGTAATCACGATAAACTGCGACGCGGTCTTGAGCTCGCGCAGAAGACCGGTGAAGGCGGCGAGGCTGAATTCATCGAGCGGCGCATCGACCTCGTCCATCACGCAAAACGGACTCGGGTTCAGCAGGAACAGGGAAAAAATCAGGGCCATCGCCGACAGCGCCTTCTCCCCGCCCGAGAGCAGCGCCAGTTCCTTCACCTTCTTGCCGGCGGGCTGGACGAAGATATTCACGCCCGCTTCGAGCACGTCGCCGGCGTCGCTCAGTTCGAGACGGGCCTTGCCGCCGCGCATCAGCTTCGGGAAGAGCTCGGCGAAATTCCGCGCCGCGCCTTCGAAGGTTTCGGCAAAACGCCGGCGCGCCTCGCGGTTGAGCTTCTGGATCGTCTGCGCGAGGTCATCGGCAGCGCTCTGCAGATCGTTGCGCTCACGGCTGAGCTCGGCCGCCCGTTGCTCGAGCTCCGCGACCTCGGCCTCGGCGGCGAGATTAACCTGTCCGATCCGCTCCACCTTGGCGCGAAGTTCGCCGAGCCGCGCGGTATCGGCGTCGGCGTCACGGTCGGCGAGCCGCGCTTCGAGATCGGCGCGAACCTCGTCGAAGTTCACGCGAAAGGTTTCATCGAAAGCCCGCCGCAACTCTTCCGCGAGGGTGCGAGCGCGCTCGCCCTGCAGGCGGCAATCGGTAAACTCCGCCTCGAGCGCGCGCAACTCGGTCGTTTCGGCCTTGAGCTTCTGCCCTGCGCGATCGGCTTCCAGTTGATACTTCTGGAGATCCGTCGCGATCCGCTCGCGAGCCGCTTCGAGTTCGGCTCCCTGATGCTCCGCGGCGCGGTCCTGAGCGTGCAGCGCGGCGAGTTCGCGCTCGAATTCGACGCGTTCGTTCAGCGCGCGGTCGCGCTCTTCGCCGGCGCGGGCAATCTGCGCCTCGAGATTTTCGACCAGCGCGCGCTGATGCCGCAACTCCTGCTCCAGCGCCGCGAGCGCCGCCTTACGCGCCTCGATCAGCGCCGCGACCTCCTGGACATTCTGCGCCAGCTTGCCGAACTCCGCGCGGCGATCGGCCAGGGCAGCGGCCTGTTCCGCGAGCCGCGCGCGCTTGGCCTGCTCGGCATGAGCCAGTTCTTCCAGACGATGGTTGGCCTGCTCGAGCTGGCGGCTCAGTTCCTCGGTCCGCCGCCGCGCCGCTCCGAGATCGGTTGCCACCGTCGCCGCGCGCTGCTCGATCGCGCCGAGCGCCGCGCGCGCTTCCGCGCGCGACCTTTCGGCCGTGCTCAGACGGGCACGCGCTTCCCGCAAGGCCGCAATCTCATCGATCGCAGCGAGCCGCGCCCACTCCTCGGTCCGCAGAAGCATCTCATGCGCCTGCTCCGCCGTGGCAGAGACCAAAGTCGCGGCATCGAGCGCGGCGGCCCGTTCACGCATCCCCAGCGCCTCGGCATCCGCCGAACGGCCGCCGCTGCCGCCGCTCACCGCGCGGGCCGGCGCGAGCAGGTCACCCTCCGGCGTGACAAAAACCGTACCGGTACCATTGCGACTCGCCGCCGCGCTCGCCGACGACAGGTCGCGCGCGAGCATCACGTGACCGAGGAGGGCCTGGGCGAGACCCTGGAAGGACGGTTCAACCTCGACCATGTCGAGCAGCCGACCCGCAATCCCCGGCGCCTCGATCTGATCGTGAAGCTCGGTCGTACCCAGAACGCTCGAAATGAAGCTCAGGCGGCCGCCCTGCTTTTCCTTCAGAATATCGATTGCGCGGAGCGCAAAGGTGAACGAGTCCGTCACCACCGCGTCGAGCTGATCACCCAAGACGGCACGCAGGGCCGGTTCGAGCGCCGGCGGCGCCTTGATTACCTCGAGCAGCATCGGCGGGCGCGCCGACGGCCCGTCGCCGTTCAGTGATTCGAGCACCCGATGGAGTCGGTCAGCGGCGCTGCCCGGCTGCAGCGGTCGCGACCTCGACGCAGCTTCGTCGCGCGCCTGACGACAGGCCGCAAGCTGCAGCGCGCTCTGGCCGAGTTGCGCGCGAAGGTCGAGCATACGTGCCTCGCTGTCGCGCTGCACGGCTTCGCTGCGCGCGAGCTCGTCGGCGGCGACGACGCACTGAGCCTCGGCGGCGGCGAGCGCCGCGCGGCGACCCTCCAGCAATTCGTCGAGCCTGGGGGCTTCGACCGCAAGTTCGCCGAGCCGCGTCTGGGCTTCCGCGCGTTGACCCGAAAGGTCGCCGAGGCGGCCGCGGACGACGGCAACTTCGCGCAGCGTCTCGGCCAAATCGTCCTTCGACTCTTCGACCGCCAGCTCGGCCGCGCGCACCGCCGCTTCGGCCGCGCGATGGCGCCCGCGCAGATCCGCCAGATGCTCCTCGGTCGCGGCCTGCGCCTGATTCTTTTCGCGTGCCAGACGCGCCCCGGCAAAGGCGCGCGCCGCCCGCGCCATCGTGAGCTGATGGCGCAATTGCGCGACGCTCTGCTCGAGCGCCGGCGTCAGGCGCCCAAGGTCCGCCACGCGCCGTTCGAGAAAAGTGCGCGTCCGCGCGCGCTCCTCGGTCGCCGCCTTCAAGTTCGTCAGTTCGGCGGCAAGCGTGGCGAGCTCAGCGCGCGCCGCGCCAAGCTCCTGACCCGCCCGGTCGGCCGCTTCTTGCGCCGCCGCAATCGCGGTGCGCTGCGCTTCGACCCGGCCGGACAGCTCTGCGACGCGCGCCGAGTGCGCGGTGAGCTCAGCCTCCTGCTGGAGCAGCCGCCGCGCGGCCACCAGCCGCTCGAGATCGTCGAGCTCGGCCCGCGCGAGCTTGTAGGCGGCGGCCTGCTTCGCCTGACGCCGCGCATAGTTCAGTTGGCGTTCAATCTCATTCTGGACGTCAGCCACGCGGGCGAGGTTTTCGCGCGTGCGCTCGAGCTTGCGTTCACTGATTTCGCGCCGACCCTTGAAGAGCGCAAGCCCCGCCGCTTCCTCGACCATCGTGCGCAACTCGGCCGGTTTGGCCTGGATAATCTCGTCGATACGCCCCTGCTCGACGATCGCATAGCCGCGGCTGTGAATCTGCGCGGCCATGAAAAACTCCGCGATGTCCTTCAGGCGGCAGGGAATCCGATTGATGAGATATTCCGACTCCCCCGAACGATAGACGCGGCGGGCGACCGCGACCTCGCTCAGTTCCGCATAGGGTTCGGGCAGCGGCTTCTGGTCCTCGGCTTCGAGCGTCAGGGTGACTTCCGCCATGCCGGCCGCCGGATTCGAGTCATTGCCGGCAAAGATCAGGTCTTCAATCGATTTGCCGCGCAGGCGCGTCGGAGCCTGCTCGCCGAGCACCCAGCGGATGGCGTCCACGACGTTGGACTTGCCACAGCCATTGGGACCGACCACGGCGGTCAGTCCGGGGCTGAAAGTGATAACCGTTGGCTTGAGGAAAGACTTGAAGCCTACGACGTCGAGACTTTTAAGACGCATGCCCCCACCATCCCAATCAACCTCTTTCCGCTGCGGATCCAGCATAAGGTAAAGCCAAATGCGGTCAACCGAGGGAGCGGCGAGTTCGTTGCAGCCATTAACAGGGGGGCTGGGGGTTGTGGATGGGAGCAGACAAGCGAGTCCAGTGGTTCGCGGAAGGAATTACGCAGCTCAACGGTAATTATAAGATTATACAATTTTCAAAAACATTGTATGGCTTAAATTGCCGCGTATGAGCCGCCGCTGCCGACGTTTCACGTGAAACATCGCCGGCGGCGCGCACCGTCGAGCGGCTGATGGCGCAGGTCGGCTCGCCGCATCCGCATAATAGGGCGTCGCGGGAGGGGCGGTTAGCGGCGCCGCTAACGCCGCACGGCGGGCTTGCGCTAGCATCGCCCTCGTCATCGGCATGATTCATCACACATGATTCAGCGCGTGATTCAGCGGACATGATCATCCGGATGATCATTCGGATGATCATCGGGATAAAAGGAGGAGTGCATGAAAGGCTATGGCGTGACGGTCGCCCCGATGTCGGTGCGGGTTGCCGACTTCGTGCAGCTCGCGCGTGAGACCGAGGATGCGGGCTTCAGCGGCGTTTATATTCCCGAGGCGGTCAATGACGCCCTGATGGGTTCGCTGCTGGTGGCTCAGGCCACCCGGCGCATCACTATCGCCACCTGGATCGTGAATATCTATCTGCGCGAGCCGGGGCTCTGCGCGGTCGCCACGGCGACGGTGCAGGATGCGGCGGAGGGCCGGTTCGTCCTGGGCCTCGGCGTAAGCCATCGGCCGGCGCTCGAAGCGCGGGGTATCGCGATGGGTAATGCGCGCGAGCGGCTGCGGCGCGACACCGAGATCATCCGCAAGGCGTTGCGCGGCGAGCTCGACATGTTCGGCATGAAATTCCCTTCACCGCGCCATCCGGTGCCGATTTACTATGCGGCGCTCGCGCTCGAGACGGCGCGGCTCGGCGGCGAGCTGGCCGACGGTCTGATGCTGTACATGTGCTCGCCGGAGCGGATGCGGAAATCGATGGACGCGGCGGAGGCCGTGGCGCGCGAGCGGCAACGTCCGCCGGGGAGTCTGACGATGACCTGCGGTATCCCGGTGTTCCTGCACGATGATCTGGCGACGGCCTATGAGGCGGCGCGGCGCGGGCTCGCGTTTTACGGGGCGCTGCCGTTTTACAATCGGATCCTGGCGAAGAGCGGGTTCGCGGAACCGGCGGCGCAGATCGCTCAGGCGGCAGCGCGGCGCGATCCGAAGGCGATGGCGGCGGCGATCACCAATGATCTGGCGGACGCGGTGGCGCTGGTCGGTCCGGCCTCACGCTGTCTCGAGCGGCTCGAACAGTATCGGCTTCAGAATCCCGATATTCTGATTTTCGCGCCGAACGCGATCAACGAGGATTATGCGAGCGCGGTGCGCCGGATCCATCGGGCGTTTGCGCGGCTGAACTAGGCGGCGCGGGGACCGTCAGACCTTCGTTGAGGGAGCCCGAGCGAAAGCCCTTGAGGTCGACGGTGACGAAGCGAAAGCCGATGCGCTTGAGCTCGCTATCGACGTGGGCGCGCACGGCGGGTTCGAGCAGACGGGCGAGCTGGTCGGCTTCGACTTCGAGCCGCGCGACCTCGCCGTGATAGCGCACGCGCGCGACGGCGAAGCCGAGGGCGTGCAGCACCTGCTCGGCGGCTTCGACCTGGCGCAGGCTCGCGGGCGTGATGGTAGTACCGTAGGGGAAGCGCGAGGAGAGGCAGGGCGACGCCGGGCGGTCCCATGTCGGCAGGCCGAGCGTCTGCGAGAGCGCGCGGACGTCGGCCTTGGTCAATGCGGCCTCGACCAGCGGATGGCGCACGCGTTTTTCAGCCGCCGCCTGGATACCCGGCCGGTAGTCGCGGAGGTCGTCGAGATTCAAGCCGTCGACGATGGTGTCGATGCCTAGTTCGCGGGCTTTGGCCTCACAGACGGCGAACAGGTTGTGCTTGCAGAGGTAGCATCGATTGAGCGGATTGCGGGCGTAGCCCGGGATGTCGAGTTCGTTGGAGTCGATGAGCAGGTGGCGGACGCCGATCTGTTGAGCCATCGTGAGGGCGTTCGCGCGGTCCCATTCGGGCATGGTCGGCGAGGTGGTGGTCAGCGCCAGCACGCGCTCGCCGAGCGTGTCGTGCGCGACTTTCAGGACGAGAGTTGAATCGACGCCACCGGAAAAGGCGACGATGATTCGACCCATCGGGGCAAAGACGGCTGCAAGGCGTTCGAGCTTGGCGGTGGTCATCGGCGGCGGGTGAATCGGGTCACGGGCGGCGCGGTGATCAGATGCCTTCGGCCTGGAAGAGGTCGGTGGTCAGGTAGCGCTCGCCCGTATCGCAGAAGACCACGACGACGACTTTGCCCGGACCGAGGCGTTGGGCGATCTGCTGGGCGGCGAAGCCGTTGGCGCCGGAGGAGATGCCGACGAGGATGCCTTCCTCGCGGGCAAGCCGGCGGGTGAAGCGCGCCGCATCCTGATCGCTCACCGCGATAACTTCATCATAGATGGTCGTGTCGAGGTTCTGCGGCACGAAGCCGGCGCCGATGCCCTGGATTTTGTGGAAGCCCGGTTCGCCGCCCGAGAGCACGGGCGAGCTTTTGGGTTCGACGGCGACGATGAGGGGCGGCTGCTTAAGATGTTCGCGGAGATAACGGCCGACGCCGCTGACGGTGCCGCCGGTGCCAACGCCGGCGACGAAGGCATCGATCTGGCTGAGCTGTTCGAGCAGTTCGGGACCGGTGCTTTCGTAGTGGACGGCGGGATTGGCCGGGTTGCTGAACTGCTGCGGCATGAAGTAGCCGGGGTTGTTGCGCACGAGCTCTTCGGCCTTGGCGATGGCCCCATGCATCCCGCGCGTATCGGGCGTGAGCACGAGCTTGGCGCCATAGGCGGCGAGCAGCGAGCGGCGCTCCTCGCTCATCGTGTCGGGCATGGTCAGGATAAGATTATAACCCTTGACCGCGCAGACCAGGGCGAGCCCGATGCCGGTGTTGCCGGAAGTCGGCTCGACGATGGTGTCGCCGGGTTTGATGCGGCCGTCGCGTTCGGCCTGGGCGATCATCGCGAGGCAGATGCGATCCTTGACGCTGCCGCCGGGATTGTAGTTTTCGAGCTTGGCCCAGATCTCGGCGTCGTCGGGTCCCGGGATGCGATTGAGGCGCAGCACGGGGGTGTGGCCCACGAGATCGAGCGGCGAACGGGCAACACTAATCGGCATCCGCTGATTGTAGCCGGAAACGGGCCGGTTGCACTATCGGTTGAGCGGCGGGTGGCGGCCGGTGGGGAGGCGAATCGGCGGGCGCGCGGGCCGACGGTGCTGCGATGGCGTGTGACTGTGACGAGTGACTGGGGCGCATAACTGTTATTCATAAGTTGGCGGGTTGAGGGCGTTGGGCGCGGGTGACACGGGGCGGCGCGTGTTGGTGATCTTTCCCGGGGCGCTGGGGGATTTGATCTGCTTTGCGCCGGCGCTGCGCGAGCTGGTGCGGCGCTATGGGGATTATCGGGTGGAACTGATGGCGCGGAGCGAGCTCGCGCGCTTCGCGGTGGGCCGGCTCGGGGTGGCGGCGGCGCACTCGCTCGATCGGGCCGAGGTCGGCGGCCTGTTCGTCGGGGCGGTGCCGCCGGCGACGCGGCAATTCTTCGGCGCTTTCGCGGCGGTCCATTCGTTCTTCGCCGCCGGCGATCCGGGGTTCCGCGCGGCGCTCAGCGCGGTGGCGCGGGAGGCCCATTTCTATCCATTTCGTCCGCCCGGCGAGGGTCATATGGCGGAGGCGTATCTCGGTCTGGTTGGCGGGGGAATGGACGCGGAGCCGGGGGTCGTGCTGTTGGCGGAGGATCGGGCGGCGGCATCCGCGGTGGTGACGCGGATGGGGGGCCGAGAGCCGGGGCTTTTGCTGTTGCCGGGAAGCGGCAGTCGCGCCAAGAACTGGCCGGTCGAGAACTTTATCGCGCTGGCGGAGATGTTCGCGGCGCGCGATCCGCTGGCGGTGCTGGGTCCGGCGGAGGAGGATCTCGGGCCGCGCCTGCGGGAGTCGCGGGTGGCCGTGGTGAGGGGTCTCGAGCTCGGCACGGTCGCGGCACTGGCGGCGCGGGTCGGCGTGTTTGTCGGCAATGACTCGGGGGTGTCGCATCTGGCGGCGGCGGCGGGAGCGCGCGGGGTGGTGCTGTTCGGGCCGACCGATCCGGCAAGATGGCGGCCGCGCGGCGCGGTGCGGGTAATGCGGCGGGAGCCGCTCGCGGCGCTCACGCCGGCAGAGGTGGCGGCGGCGGTGGGCGGAGGCGCGGAGGGGTAAGGGGCGGCGCCGTTACTGGCATCGCGGCGCGTTTGATATATGATACCGGCGGCTCGCATAATTTATCGGGCAAGAGGCGGCTCGGTTGGCGAGACGCGGCTGGTTTGGCAGAGCTTGCTGAGCGCGGTAGGGAAAAAATGGCATTCAAACATATCAAGGTTCCGAGCAACGGCGAAAAAATCCGCATGGGCGAGGGCAAGCTGATCGTGCCCGACAATCCGATCATCCCGTTTATCGAGGGCGACGGCACGGGTCCGGATATCTGGCGGGCGTCGCAGTACGTCTTCGACAAGGCGGTCGAGAAGATCTACGGGGGCAAGCGGCGGATCGCCTGGATGGAAGTATACGCGGGCGAAAAATCCTACAATCAGTTTAACGACTGGCTGCTGCCAGAGACCGTCGACGCGTTCCAGGAATACCTGGTGGGGATCAAGGGCCCGCTGACGACGCCGGTGGGCGGCGGCATCCGCTCGCTCAACGTGGCGTTGCGCCAACTGCTCGACCTCTACGTCTGCCTGCGGCCGATTCGCTACTTTCCCGGGGTGCCGAGTCCGGTGAAGACGCCCGAGAAGGTGGACATGGTTATTTTCCGCGAGAACGCCGAGGATATCTACGCGGGTATCGAATGGCAGGCGGAGACGCCCGAGGCGCGCAAGGTGATCGATTTTCTCACGCGCGAGATGGGGGTGACGAAGATTCGTTTCCCGCAGACCTCGGGAATCGGGATCAAGCCGGTGTCGCGGGAGGGTTCGGAGCGGCTTATCCGGGCGGCGCTCGAGTATGCGATTCGGCACAAGCGCAAGAGCGTGACGCTGGTGCATAAGGGGAATATCCAGAAATTCACCGAGGGGGCGTTCCGCGACTGGGGCTACGAGCTGACGCGGCGGGAATTCAAGGGCAAGGCGATCGGCTGGGACGACTGCGACGGCAAACCGCCGGCGGGACAGGTGCTGGTCAAGGACAATATCGCGGATATCACCTTCCAGCAGGCGCTGACGCGGCCCGACGAGTTCGACGTGATCGCGACCACCAACCTGAACGGGGATTACCTGTCCGACGCGCTGGCGGCGCAGGTCGGCGGGATCGGAATCGCGCCGGGGGCGAATATCAACTACGTGACGGGACATGCGATCTTCGAGGCGACGCACGGCACGGCGCCGAAGTACGCGAACCAGGACAAGGTCAATCCGGGGTCGGTGATCCTGTCGGGCGTGCTGATGTTCGAGCATCTGGGCTGGCAGGAGGTGGCGGACGGGATTATCCGCGGCATGACCAAGACGATCGCGAAGAAGGAAGTGACCTACGACTTCGAGCGGCTGATGAGCGGGGCGAAGCTGCTCAAGTGCTCGGAATTCGGCAAGGCGATTGTCGACAATATGTAGGTATTTGCGCCAAATCGATCAAAGGGCCGGCGGGATCCGCGGATCCCGCCGGCGTTTTTTTTGGCGCCGCGAGGAGTTCCCGGGGCGGAGCGGCGCGCGCCGCTTAAAAGCCGAGGGCGGCGAGCGGCGCGCGATCGACCACCGGGGCGCGGCGGGCGCCGGCGGCGAGGCGGACCGAGCCGGGGGCGCGCTCGAAGGGATCGGCGAGGCCCAAGGTACGGGCATGCTCCTTCAGCGCGGGCATCACCTCGTTGGCAAACAGGCGCATACTGGTGCGGCGTTCGTCGTCGCCGTGGGGGCCCTGGAGGCTCAGGATGATGAAGATGCCGACGCGCAGGACGCTCATGATGGTTTTGACCTGGTCGCGGACTTTTTCGGGGGTACCGACGATCACCTGGAGATTCTGCTGGGCGCGGCGGAGGGCGGCCTGCAGTTTGCGGCGGACCTCGGCGAGGTCGGTTTCGGCGTAATCACCGAGCATCTGGCGCCGCACCTTTTCGCCGCTGATGCCGAGCCAGGCGCTGGTCTGAGTCTGGGCCATGATGCGGATGGCGGCCTTGGAGTTGTAGCCGGGCGGCATCGTGAACTCCGGCGCGGAGAAGGCGTTCTGACCGCCGCCATAGACGAAGCCGGCGGCGGCGGCCTGGGCTTTTTCTTCGGTTTCGCCGACGGCGGTGGCGACCATGTAGCCGAAGTTCTCGGGGCCGGCCTGATAGCCGCGGCGGGCGGCTTCGTCGGCATAGAGGTCCCAGAGGTCGCAGGTGGGTTTCAGCGGGGTGCCGAGACCGATGTAGGGGTAGGCATGTTCGGCGCACCAGAGGACGGTTTCGGGGCTGAGGGTGCCGGGAATCCACATCGGCGGATGAGGCTTCTGATAGGGGAGCGCCCAGGGATTGACGTGGCGATAGTGGAAATGTTTGCCCTCGTAGCGCCAGGGACCGGGGCGGGTCCAGGCCTGGACGATGAAGTCGTGGGCCTCGTTGAACATCTCGCGGTTGTAGGCGGGATTGGCGTTATTGAAGAACTGTTCGGAGCCGGCGCCGCGGACCCATCCGGTGACCAGGCGGCCGCGCGAGATGAGATCGATCTCGGCGAGTTCCTCGGCCATGCGTAGGGGATGCTTGATGACGGGCAGGGGGTTGCCGATGAGGACGATGCGGGCGCGGCGGGTGCGCCAGGCGAGGATGGCGGCCTCGACATTCATCACGGAGCCCATGCAGATGGGGTTGCCGTGGTGTTCATTGAGGCAGAGGGCGTCGAAGCCGAGGTCTTCGGCGTAGCAGTATTCGTCGAGATAGTAATGATAATCGTCGGCGGCCTTTTCGCGGTCGTAGTAGCTGTTGGGGAGGGCGAAGAAGGCCTGATTCTTGAGGATCAGCTCTTCCGGCAACCATCGATAGGGCCGTTCGGTGAAATAGCCGATTTGCATCCGTGGATTCCTTCCTGAAGGGGCTGAATGGCTGAGAGATCTGGCGCTAACGCGGTGGACGGTCAATCATCGGAGTCGTTGCGGGTGAAGGCGCGGTCAAGGAGGTCGCGTTGAGCGGGCGTCAGACGCCATCCGGAGGCGCCGCAGTTTTCGAGCGTCCGTTCAACCTTGTCGGATTTGGGGATGGCGATGACATTGGAATGGGCGGTGCACCAGTTGAGGGCGACCTGGCCGAGGGTTTTGCCGGTTTCGTCGGCGATTTGCTGCAGCGCCTTCATCCCGGCGGGGTTGGACGGATATTGGGTGCGGCGGGCGAGCCGGCCGCTGTCGAGCGGGGTGTAGGCGATGATGGTGATGCCGTTGGCGGCGCAGTAGGGGAGCAGATCGCGTTCGATCGCGCGGCGATGGAGGTTATAGAGGACCTGGTTGGCGACAATCGGATAATGGCGCATCGCGGCCTCGGCGGCGCGGAGCTCGTCGAGCGAGAAATTGCTGACGCCGATAAAGCGGACGAGGGCGCGATCGACCAGGGTTTCCATCGCGCGCATGGTCTCCTTGATCGGCACCGCGGAATTGGGCCAGTGGATCTGGTAGAGGTCGATGCGGTCGATGCGGAGGCGTTTGAGGCTCGCTTCCGCGGCGCGCAGGACGTCGTCGTGGCGCAGATGCTGACCGGAGACCTTGGTGGCGATGAAGACGCGGTCGCGCAGGCCACGGACGGCCTCGCCGACGACATCTTCGGTGCCGTAGACTTCGGCGGTATCGATGAGGCAGGCGCCGAGCTCGATCCCGTGGCGGAGGGGTTCGACGCCGCCGCGGTAGCGCCAGACGCCGAGGCCGATTTCGGGCACCATCGTGCCGGTTCTGCCGAGCTCTTTGGTTTCCATGGTCGTCACCTTGGGGCCGCGAAGGAAGCGCGCGGGCTCGTTTCAATCCTAATGCGATCGGCCGGGCGATGCAGCTTCAGCAGGCGCTGGCGCTTCAGAAGAAGACCAGGGCGCGCACCTCGATGCTTGCGCGGGGCGGCGCATCGGGCGGGGTCAAAGGATCGTCGAAGGCGGTATGCGCGGTGAAGCGGGCAGCGCCCTCCGGGGCCGCGTCGAAGCATTTGAGCAGGAGCGCCTCGCCGGGGTCCATCGCGGGGAAGTAGTACCATCGGTGGCGGGAGCGAAATCTGAACAGATAAACTTCGTGCTTGACGCCCTCGCTGGTCGGGCGCAGGTCGGCGGGCGCGAGGGTCTCGGCGTCGCATACGGCGAGGGGGCTTTCCCGGACGACGCCGGCGATCGAGCGCCAGACGTTGATCACGGCGTAACGGCGCGCGAGGAGGGTCGCGGCCTCGTCGGCGAGGTAGAGCCGGACGCGGCCGGGCGCCGAGACCCGCGTGTAATCGTCGTGGACGACCGGCACCGGGCGGCGCACGGTGGCAGCGCGCGCGCCGCGGCTCAGGCGGACGTCGTGCTCGAAGGCGACGGCGCGGCGCGCGCCGGTCACGGCCCGCAGCAGGTCTTCCACCTCGGGATAGTAGACGGCGCGGACTTCGGCGGGATCGTCGAAGTGGGTCACGTGGGTGGCATGCGGCCGGAGCTCAAAGCCCTGCCTGTCGAGCGACAGGCGCGCCGTCAGCGGGCGCGCGTCGCGGATGGTGACGGCGTGGGGCGCAGCGCCGTCGGCATAGTTGAGGGCGACTCCGCGGAGGTGGCGCGGCGCGGTCATCGGGGTCGCGCTCAGCGGGGGATTACCGGCAGCAGGATATGGGACGGCATCTCCTGCTGATGAAAGACGGTCTGGTGGGCTGGCACGCCGCGGGTGCCTTCGCCGAAGGGTTCGCCGGTATTCAGGTTGCGATCGAAATGGGGGAAATTGCTCGAGCTGATTTCGAGTCGGATCCGATGACCGGGCAGGAAGACGTTGCTGATGGCCCACAGGTCAATGGTGAAGCGGTACGGCTTGCCGGGTTCGAGGAGCCGCGGCGCGCTGGCAGACTCGCGGTAGCGGGCGCGGATCATGCCGTCGCAGAGGTTCTGGGCGTAGCCGTCGGGACGGACATCGACGAGCTTCGCGGTGAAATCGGTATCGACGGCCGACGACGAGGCCCACAGCACCGCAGTTACGGGGCCGGTAATCTCGAGCGGCTCGGTGAGCGGCTCGGAGGTGTAGACGAGGACGTCGCGGCGCTTTTCGACCGGACGCTGATCCTGGACGCCCATGTCGATAGCGAGGTTGGCGCCGCCCAGGGACGGCACCGGATCGTCGGGATCGTAAACAAACTGATCGACTGCTTCGGCTGAGGGCGGCACGGTGGACAGCGTACCGTCGCCGTCGAGACTGTTGGCGCCGTGCTCGCTATGGAGGAAGAACGGCACCTGGCGCATCCGGGGCGGCGGCCAGTCGGCAAGCTTTTGCCAGCGATTGGCGCCGAGGGTGAAGACCGTCACCGGCGGTTCCTCGATGATGCCGTTGTCGACATCCTTCAGCCAGTAGTCGAACCATCGGAGGAGCGTTTCATTGAGATCGATGAGGGCGGCGGGCCCGAAGTCGATATCGCCGGTGCCGCGCGAGCTCGGCACGTTGTAGGGCAGGAGGTGGCCCCAGGGGCCGATAATCAGGCGCTGGCCGTCGCGCGCTTTGGCGAAGCGGCTGTTGTGCTTGATGCTCTGGTAGGCGGTGGGCGCGCCTTCGCCGAAGATGTCGTACCAGGACGACACGTGGAGCATCGGCACGGTGACGCTCTCGGCGTGACGATTAACGTTGGCGCGGTACCAGTATTCGCCGTCGTCGGCGTGCTCAACGTGATCAGCGAAATATGGCGCGGCCTCCTTGAGAATGGCGCCCCAGTCCTTGATCGGCAGATGACGGTACCAGGCGTCGGTCAGCGGGGTGAAGGCGTTGAGGCCCCAGCGGGTCTGGCGCATGATCGGAAACTCGCCGCCTTCGACGTATTCCTTCATCTTTTCCATCAGGTCGGCGCGGCCGGCGCGCTTCAGGGTGGCGAGTCCTTTGAACATCGCGTAGGGCACGATCCAGCCCCACATCGAGGCGCCGCCGGTATGGTAAATCCAACTGGCGTGGTAATCGGAGGAGGCTGAGACGGGCGCCATCACCTGGAGCGACGGCGGCATCGGATCGTTGCAGGCGATAAGGTACTGGGTGAGGCCGAGATAGGATTGGCCGGTGGTGCCGACGCGCCCATTGGACCAGGGCAGGCGCGCCGCCCATTCGACGGCGTCGTAGCCGTCGGCGGCCTCCTGGAAGATAGTGTCGTACTCGCCTTCGGAGGCAAAGCGGCCGCGGCAATCCTGCATGACGGTGACGTAGCCGTAGCGGGCGTAGAGGTAGCTCGCGCCGTTGGGATCGTCGGAGCCTTTCTTGTTGTAGGGCGTGCGGCTGAGCAGGACGGGGAAGCGCCCCGGGGCGTCGGGATGGATGACGTCGGCATAGAGGGTGACGCCGTCGCGGGTTTTCATCGGGACATTTTTTTCGGTGACGACGCGATAGGTTTTGCGGGCGGGAACGATCATCGGAAGCTCCTCGAGCGGGCGGCGATGGGGACTGCGGGGAAAAGGATGCGCGCCCCTCAGGAGGACGCTTTAGATCGAACGCGGCGGCGGCGCAACCGGCGGCGCTACCACTTTTCGTAGTGGACGGCGCGCCGTTCGTAGCCGGCGCCGCGCAAAAGGTCGCGGAGCGCGATGACCGGCTGACCGACGCCGCAGATATAGAAATGGCGCGAGCGGTTGCCGTCGCCTTCGATCCAGCGGCGGCGAATTTCGTCCTGCAGTAGCGGATAGATGTCGCTCGCGGGCGGTAGCGTGACGAAGTCGAAGGAGGGATGGACGCGAGCGAGCGCGGCGAGCTCGTCGAGGAAGAGCAGATGGTCGTGGCGTTCGGCGCCATAGAGCAGCGTCACGCGCGGAGCGGGAGTGACGGCGAGCGCCCGGCGGACCATCGGGCGAACGGGCGCGATCGCGACGCCGTCGGCGACGAAGACGATCTCGGCGGCGGGTGGACGGTCGAGCGTGAAGGTACCGAAGGGCCCGGTGAATTCGATTTGATCGCCGAGGCGGCGCGTAAACAGCCAGGCGCTGCCGCGCCCGTTGACCACGCGATTGAAGACGATTTCGAATGAGCGGCGGGTCGCGTCGATGGCGGTGATGGTGTAGGGCCGGACGCGCTGCTCGTCGCCGAGCGCCATCGCGATCGAGACGAACATCCCGGGCAGGACGGGCGGCAGCTGCGCCTCGTCGAGGCGGAGGAAGAGTGAGCGTACGTCGGGCGCGTGATCGGTGATCCGCTCGACCAGCGCGCGCCAGACCGGGCGCCTGGGGGTGGCGGGAACGGCAGCGGTCGAGTCGGCGGCCTTCGCTTCGTCAGCCATCGCTTCGTCAGCCCCTGAAACGACGCTACTCGCGCGTTTCGCTGACCTGGTTGATGGTGAAGCGCGGCACCACGATGACGATCTCGGCGTTGGGGTCGTCGATGACGGTCTGACAGCCGAGACGCGAAGTCGGGGTCAGGCCGGGAGCGCGGTCGAGCAGATCTTCTTCCTGCTCGGAGGCTTCGCCGAGCTGATTGAAGCCCTGTCTGACGATCACGTGGCAGGTGGTGCAGGCGCAGTTGCCGCCGCAGGCGTGTTCGAGATGGACGCCATGACCGAGCATCACGTCGAGGATCGAGCCGGGGCGGCCGTCGTGGTGGAACGGGGCCTTGCGCGGGTCGAACTCGATGATCCGTTCGGGTTCGCCGTTTTCGAACAGGATACGCAGAGTGGCCATGGCTGGTCGATCTCAGGTTATGCGTCGTCGGCGCGGAAGGAAACCCGGTCGCTTTGAGCAGGGAAGACCGCGCTTAAGTTATCCTCAGCAATTAAGTCGTTGCTGCAGAGAGCCTAAATAAATTGTTGCATGTTCGCCTGCCATTCGCCATAATCCGGTATCTTCTTCGTTCGCGGCGGATGGGGGAAAATGACGACGCTGACCAAGCGGCAGAAGCAGATGGTCGATTATCTGCAGGAGTATATCGATCAGAATGGCTATGCGCCGACGCTAGCGGAAATCGGCCAGTACTTCGGGCTGTCATCCTTGGCAACCGTTCATAAGCATCTGCATAATCTCGAAGCCAAGGGTCTGATTCGGCGTTTGCATAATCACAGCCGCGCGCTCGAGGTGGAGGTGCCTGAGGGCAAACAGGGGGGAATTCGGCGGCTGGCGCTGGTCGGCGAAGTGGCGGCGGGCACGCCGATCGAGGCGGTCGAGGGCCGCGATACAATCGCGGTGCCCGAGGAGCTGGTGCGGCGCGACAACACCTATTGTCTGCGCGTCAAGGGCGAATCGATGGTCGATGAGGGGATCCGGGACGGCGACTATATCATCGTCGAAGGCTGCGAAACGGCGAATCCCGGAGAGACGGTGGTAGCGCTTATCGGCGACGAGGCGACGGTCAAGAAATACTACCCGAGCGACGACGGCATGGTGCGGCTGCAGCCGGCAAATCCGAGCATGCAACCGATATTCGTGAGAGCCGAGGCGATGCGAATCCGGGGCGTGGTGGTTGGCCTGATGCGGCATTATCGCTAGGAAAGCGGTATCGCTTCGTCCGCTCGACAACGGCGCGGAGCAGGCTCGGGAAATCCGCCCGAGTCAGGAATAAGCGCGCAGGAATAATCGGGATCGTGGTGTCGCGGTTTTTGCGGGCGCGGCCCGGTCGCGCGTTGCGAGCCGGAATCGAGCGCGGGATATAATGCGCTTCTGCTTAAGGCCGACGGGCAGCGTGGAAAGTCGGCCATAGCAAGGAGCGACCATGGAACTGAAGCGCAGCGGCTCAATCCCTTCCCGCAAAGGACCGGCGGAGTACTTTACCGGAGCGGTACGAATCGACCCTTTGTTCGAGCCTCCGGCACCGGCGCGATCGACGGGCGCGCTGGTGACCTTCGAGCCCGGCGCGCGCAGCGCCTGGCATACCCATCCTCTCGGCCAGACCCTTATCGTCACCGCCGGCTGTGGGTGGACGCAGTGCTGGGGCGAACCGAAGCAGGAGATTCGGCCGGGCGACGTCGTCTGGTGCCCGCCGGGCAAGAAGCATTGGCACGGGGCGACGGCGACGACCGCGATGTCGCATATTGCGATCGTCGAGAAGCTCGACGGCAAAGGGATCGAGTGGATGGAAAAAGTGACCGATGAGCAGTATCTGAGCTAAACCCGGGCTGGCGGAACGATCGGGTGGCGGGACGGTCGGCCGTGCGGTACTGCGAGAGGGGGGACTTGAACCCCCACGCCTTGCGGCACCGGATCCTAAGTCCGGCGCGTCTGCCGTTCCGCCACTCTCGCGTGAGGCACAAGGCGACCGACGGGGCGTGATTATAGCAACTCGCCGCGCTGACGCATCGGGCGTGTCGGGATCGGGCGGCTGAGCGGCGGTAAGCAGAGGGCGCCGCGTGGCGAAACAAGGGGGTGGAGGCATGAAGCGAGCGCTTGGGCGACTGGGTCGCGCCGGGGTGCTGTTGGTGCTCGCCGGATGCGCCGGGCCGGCGCTGCGGCAGGCGCGGACGGACCTGAGCGCGGGCAACTATCCGGCGGCCCATCGGGAACTACTTGAAGCGCGCGCGGCGGCGAATCTGCCTGAATGGCAGCGGCGGGAAATCGACAATGATCTCTGCCGCGTCGAGCATCAGATTGGCGCGCCGAGCTATCCGCTGAACGAACAGGACCAGGTCTGCCTGCGGGCGGCCAGAGAAGGCGCCGGCGCAAGCGCCGTGATCGCCGCGGAAGTCGAGACGGAGCGGCGCGACGAGCTCGCGCGCGCAATCCCGCAGGCGCTGGCCGGCAGCGACCTCGCGGAAGCCGAGCGCGAGATCGGCGAGTATGCGGCGCTGCCGGGCGCCGATCAGGGCGCGATTCGCCAGTGGTCGCAGCAGCTTTGGGCGGCGATAAAGCGCCAGGATGAAGCGGACGCCAAAGCGGAGCGAGGGCTCCTCCGTCCCGCTATCCTGCAGGTTGCTCGCCGCTATCCGGAAGTCCATCGCATGAGTGAGGCGGCTTTTGCCGCCTGGGTGGAGCATCGCCTGACGATCGACGGCGCGCCGCTGGTCAGCCGCGTGAGTTTCGATCGGCGCCGCCTGACGCTCGAGCTGCGGCCGGACAAGGCCGGCGTCGCGGCCTTGAATCTTGATCGTTTTGCCGTGGTCAACGATGGTCTGGTGGCGCGCTGTGCGTGTCCTGGTGAGACCAATGTGGCATTCGAGCGCAACGACCTGCCGGCTTATCTGGTGCGCTTCGATCCGGCGCTGCGGCAATCGGCGATCCTGGTGCTGGCCGGGCCGTGAGCGACGGCGGCGGCGCGGGCAGCGGGCTGGAAGTTGGCGAGGGTTTCCAGAGGGCCTTCGCGGATTGGCAATCTGAAGAAGTTTTTTCGGAGTGCGGCCGGCGCGGGCGGGCCATTCAGCCCATTTTAGTGCAGAGCTGCGCGAGTTAAATGCAGGCGGTCGTAAGGCCCGCGCCTTGCTTAGTTAAGTAATTGACGAAACAAGTTCCCAACCCTGCCGGCGACAGTTTCCGGCTCCGGACTTTGTGACAGGACCTCCTCCCCCGGGCCGCTGTCGCGAAAGAGTCGTGAACTTCGCCGGCTTCCCTTTTTTTCCACTGATGAAGGATCGGTCGCCTGGCAACGCCTCGAACGAGAGAGGGACGGCAGGACCGACCCTGGTCGGGAGCAGGAGCGGAGCTGAGTGCGCAGAGACGCAAGGAGGAGGTACTGACAGATGAAAAAGTTAGCGACCGTTGGGCTGACGATCGTTGCGGGAGCGGCGCTCGTGTGGCCGTTGACGGCGATGGCGCAATCGTCACAGCAGCCGCAGGTTTTTATCACTTCGGGCGGGGCACCTGCGAGCGATTTGGCGATGGACGACTACCAGGCGTTCGATCAGTTCAGCCAGGAGCATCCGGCGATAATCCAGGAGCTGGCGCGCAATCCACGTCTGGTGAGCAGCGCCGGCTTCGCGTCGCGCCATCCGGAGTGGCGGGACTTTCTCGATGCGCACGGCGACCTGCGCACCGCGATCGCGGAGGATCCGGGGAACTTTCTGCCGCTGACGGCGTCCGGCGAGGGTCGGTGGAAGCATCCGTCGTGGCATCGCGGACGCGCGGGCCATCGCGGGGCCAGCGGCGCGGCGGCGAACAGCGCTGAAGGGACGGCGAAGGGATCGACGAGCGTTGCGGCGGCGGACAGCGGTGCTGCGGCGGACAGCGCTGGCGCGCCGAACGCACCGGCCGGCAGCGCCGCGGCAGGCGCGCCGGCGGCAGGTGCCGCGGCAGGCGCACCGGCGGCGGGCGGCGCCAACGGCAACGGCGGCGCGCAATAAGCGGATTGGCGAAGAGCGCGGGGAGAGCAGCGGCGCGGCGCTGATCTCCCCGCGTGAGCGCGCGCTAGCGTTTCGCGAAGGGGCGGTCGCGTTCGGACAGGGCAGCCTTCAGACCGCGCTCGCGGCTCGCCTTCATGAAGCCTTTGGCGGCTTCGGTCTGATGGGCGATGCAGTCGAGATCGGCGGCGGACTGCTCGAGGGCGCGGAAGCCGAGGACATCGAGGTAGCGATTGACGGCCGCTTTGTGCAGCGTCAGGAGTTCGAGCGGGACGGTCGCGACGCGGCGGGCGTAGTCGAGGGTTTCGGCTTCGAGGCGATCCTTGGGAAAGACGCGGTTGACGAGGTGCCAGTCGAGAGCTTCCTGCGCGCTCATCAGGTCGCCGGTGAAGAAATACTCTTTGGCTTTGCGCGGACCCATCAGGATGGGCCACATCGAGAGCGTGGGCAGGATGCCGAGTGAACGGCCGGCGGGATGGCCGAATTGGGCGTCGTCGCTGGCGAAGACGATATCGCAGTGACCGACGAACTCGGTGGCGCCGGCGAGACAGTAGCCGTGGACCTGGGCGATCACGGGTTTCGGCAAGGCCCAGAGGCGCTGCCAGCGATCGACCATCTTCTGCAGGCCGAGGCGATCGCTGTGGACGGTAAAGCCGGAGCCCTGCCGTTGGGTCGGCTGGAGGTCGTAACCGGCGCAGAAGGCGCGGCCGGCGCCGCGAATAATCAGGACGCTCGCGCTGTCGTCGCTTTCATACTCGCTCATCACCTGGTCGAGCTCGCCGAGCAGCTTCTGCGACATCGCGTTGAGCTTCTCGGGCCGGTTGAGCGTCAGGCGAAAGATGTGATCCTCGACCTTCTCGTAGATCATGGTTTCGTAGCTGCTCATGACTGATTTCCTCCTGGTGATGGGCGAGAACTTAGCAAAAGCCGGCGTTGGGATCGCTGCGGGGTGATCGAGCGCGGGGTGCGCGGCCGCTTAAGCGTCGCCGGCGCGCCAATCCGGGTTGGGATGGCGCGGGCGGCGGACGGCTAGCGGCGAAATTTCGGCAGCACTTCTTCGCCGAGGCGCTGGATACATTCCATCACCTGCTCCTTCGATGGTCCGAGGGGGAGCCGCACGCGCAGGACGAAGGAATCGACACCGCCGACGACGCGGTCCCAGCGATCGAGCGCTTCGAGCCAGTCGGCGGCGTTGCCCATGATGGGGTAGCCGTAGCGGCGCAGCTTGTCGAAGGAATAATAGGCGTCGCCCTGCGCGGCGTCGGCCGCGTCGAGCATCCCCCATTTGGTGTAGAACTTCCATTCCTCGATCCAGAGGCGGCCGAAGATCCGCTCGGCCTCCTCTTTCGAGGACGCCAGCCAGCCGTCGCGGAAGAGCGAGATGTAGGGTTTCTTGCCGGCCTTCGCCGCCGCCTCGCGGTAGATCGAGACTTGCGTCTTGATGTTCTCGATGGGGTCGAGGAAGGGCGCCATCGACCAACCGTCGGCGAGGCGTCCGGCGCGGGCGATGGATTTGGGTGCGAAGGCACCGATCCAAATCGGCGGACGTGGCCGTTGGAAGGGTTTGGGCGTGACGTGGATCGCGTCGAAGTTGAAGTACTTGCCGTGATGGGCGAAGGGGCCGGCGGTGGTCCAGGCCTTGAGCAGGATTTCAAGGGTTTCCTCGAAGCGCCCTTCGCGCTGCTTGAAGGGGATGCCGAGGTGTTTGAAGTAATCCGGATGGTAGCCGACGCCGACGCCAAGGATGAGCCTGCCGCGCGAGAGGACGTCGATAAGCGCGGTGGTTTGGGCGAGATGGACGGGGTTGTAGAGCGGCGGCATCATGATGTCCGTGCCGATTTTGACGCGGTGGGTGCGGGCGGCAATGGCGGCCATCAGGGGCAGCGGACTGGGGAACATGCATTCGGTGCGGGCGTGGCGTTCGGGGACGAAGACCGCGTCGAAGCCGTATTTTTCGGCGGCCGCGGCTTCGTCGAGCAGTTGGGCGGCGAAGTCGGCGCTCATCTGCGGCGTCGGCTCGGGCTGGTTATAGGGACCGCCATGGGTATCGGGCATGTAGCCAAACTGAACCATGTACTTTTCTCCGATCGGCGGAGCGCATTCCGTGGGGAATGCGCTCCGGACTGCCTGAAGCGCGCGGTCGCGGGCTAGCGAATTGCGCCGTCGGCGCGCCAGCGCTCGATTTGTTCGGGGGTATAGCCGAGGTCGGCCAGGATGGCGTCGGTATGCTGGCCCATCTGCGGGGCGACGGAGCGGATCGAGCCCGGCGTTTCGGAGAATTTCATGGCGATGCCGAGCTGCTTGACCTTCTCGCCGGAGGGCGCCTCGACCTCGACGATCATGTTGCGCGCCTTGATTTGGGGATCGTGCTCGAGTTCATCGAGGGTGAGCATCTTGCCCACGCAGATATCGGACTTGCTCAGATGGTCGAACCATTCATCGCGAGTGCGGGTTTTGAAGAGTTCGGTAAAGCGCGCATGAATTTCGGGCCATTTGGCCTTGTTGTTCTGATCGGCGAGGTATTCCTCACAACCCATCGCACGGCACAGATTGGCGTAAAACCACGGCTCCATCGAAGCGATGGTGATGATCTTGCCGTCTTTGGTGAAATAGCGATTGTAATGCGGGGCGGCACCGTCCATCGGGGTGGTGCCGCGGGTTGGCACGCGGCCGCTGGTGAAGTGGGCCGAAAGCGCCTGGGCCAGCAAGAGCATCACGCCGTCGAGCATCGCGATATCGACATATTGGCCGCGGCCGGTCTGACTGCGCGAGACCAGCGCGGCGAGGATGCCGATGGCGGCGTGCATCCCGCCGCCAGCGTAGTCGGCGAGCCAGTTCCAGGGGATGGCGGGGAGCCCGTCGGCCGGGCCCATCAGGGAGAGCGCGCCGGCGGTGGCGATGTAATTGAGATCGTGACCGACGTAGTTTTTGAAGGGACCGGTCTGGCCGAAGCCGGTAATCGCGCAGTAGATGAGCCGGGGATTGCGCACGCCGAGGATGTCGTAATCGATACCGAGGCGTTTGGCGACGCCGGGGCGGAATTCCTCGACCACGACGTCGGCGCGCTGCGCGAGGCGCAGATAGATCTCCTTGCCGGGTCCGCTCTTGAGGTTCAAGGCGATCGAACGTTTGTTGCGGGCGAGCGCATTGGTCGGCGCCGCGCTTTGCCGCGGGGCCTGGACGTTGCCGCCACCCGCCTGCTCGGCGCGCCGACCGGTGGGCGGCCCGGGTTCGTCGATGCGGATGATGTCGGCGCCGAGGTCGCCGAGGATCATCGTGCAGTGCGGTCCGGGGGCGAGCTTGGTGAGGTCGAGGACCTTGACGCCGGTCAAAGGCGCAGGGCTGGCCATGTCAGAGACTCCTTGGCCGCTTTGTCAGCGACTCATGCGGTTGGGTTTGATCCATGCTGGCGGCAACGCGATCGGAGCGCGGGCGGCGCGTCGGCCTGGCGCCGAGGCGCCGCGACTGCGGGCGGCGCGCCATCGGGCAAAATGGCGGCGCCGGCACGCCGCGGCGCGGAACGCACTCTACTTGGTCACCGGGGTGCGCTTATCGCCGTCATAGGTGAAGAGACCGTCGCCCTCGTCGCGCGTCTTCTTGTGGGAACCGTCACAGAAGGGTTTGTTCTTCGACAGTCCGCATCCGCAGATCCAGGCCGGCAGCTCGGTGCCTTCGGGAATTTCATACGGTCCGGTCTCGTTGTGTCGCACTAAACGCGCCATAGGTAGCGTCCTCCTGCCGGCCGCGCGATCGCTGTCGCGCGTAAGCGGCTTCGCGCCATCAAAGATCAGCGGGGACGCAGAGTCAACGGCGCGCGGTGGCGCGGGCGTGATGCTGCATAGCGGAGGCGGCGCCGGTATCGTAACGCTGGCACAAGCGGAACCATGGCGGCGCGAGCAGATAACGAGCAGACGGCGGAAATCATTATCGAGCCTGAGGACACGGCGTGGGTGTCGTGGCGGGGGATTAAGGCGGTGGCCGATCCCGGGTACGCGTTGCCGCTGCTGTGCGCGATCGGCGGTCTTTTGTACCTGCTGAATCTCGGCGGTTACCCGATCTACACCAAGGGCGAAGCGCGCGAGGCGGTGACGATCTTCGATATTTGTCATGGCGGCGGCGTGATTCTGCCGCTGCGCGCCGGCGTCGAGATTCCGTCGAAGCCGCTGCTGATGCATTGGCTGGCGGCGCTGGTGTCGTGGGGGCTGGGGGGCGTGAGCGAGCTCAGCGTGCGGCTGCCGTCGGCACTGTGCGCGGTGGGCGGGATGGTGGTTGCGTATGTCTATCTGCGGCGGCTCTTCGATGACGCCGTGGGTCTGGTGGCGGCGGTCGCGCTCGGCACCTCGCTGCAGTATCTGCAGGCGGGCACCGGCGCGCGGGTCGATATGACGCTGATGTTTTTCATGGAGGTCGCCTTCTTCGAGATCATCATGATCGCCGAGGGCCTCAGCCGTCGTTTGCTTCTGCTGTACCTCGCGATGGCGCTGGCGGTGCTGACCAAGGGTCCGATCGGCGTCGCGCTGCCGCTGCTGGTCGCGGGGACGTGGACCGCGGTCTATCGTCGCTGGGAGCTGATTGGGCGGCTCAAGCCGTGGTGGGGCGCGATCGTGGTCGGCGGGATCGGCGGCGGCTGGTATGCGGCGGCGATCGCGGTGGGTGGGATGAGCTTCGTGCGCAAGCAGATTCTCGACGAGAATGTCTATCGGCTGATTGGCCATGCGGGAGTGAACGTCGGCCATGCCCATCCGTTTTACTATGAAGATTTGGCGCTGCTGGCGGGTTTCATGCCGTGGACGCTTTTGGCGCTGCCGCTCGCGGCGGCAGCCCTACTTCGGCGCTGGCGGCCCGACGCGCGGGCGGGCTACCTCCTCGTCTGGGTGGTGACGGTGCTGGTCTTCTACAATCTGCCGCAGAGCAAGCGCGGGGTGTATCTGCTGGCGCTCTATCCGGCGCTGAGTGGGCTCTTCGCCCTCGGGCTGTGCGCCGTGATGGCGCAGCGGAAGGCGGCATCGCGGCTTACGGCGATCGCGAGCCGCGGGCTTGGCGCGGTGCTTTTGCTGAGCGGCGCGGCGGCGCTTGGGGCCTTGTATGTGCTGCGGGAGATGCCCGAACGGGCTCACGTGTGGTTCGCGCGTTGCGGAATCGACGCCGTCGATCTCGCGCCAGCGCTGGTGCGGGAAGCCGATCGCTGGCGAGCCACGGCGCTGCTCCTGCCGACGATCGTGATAGTCAGCGGCGCGTGGCTCTGGTGGCGGCGGGCGTCGATCGCGCGGCTCTGGTGCGGTCTGGTCGTCGGGATCGCGTGCGGCGGGCTCGCCGTCCATCTGGTGGTCGAACCGGCGATCGCGCGGACGCTCGCGCTGGATGGTTTCGCGCGGGCGGCACGCGGGCTCGCGCACGGCGCGTCGATCGGTTATTTCGGCAGCCTGGACTACGATTTCGCTTACTACAGCGGCCGCGACCTTATCCGGGTGAGCCCGCGCGCGGGCTGCGAGTTTATCGTCAGTCCGGAAGCGGACTGGAATCGGCAGCCGCTGACCGTCACGGCGCAATACACGGTGTTGATTTTGAGCAATCCGACGGCGCTCGACGGAACGGGGCGAATGCTGCTTTTGCGGCGCAAGTCGCCGGCGCTCAAGCTGCCCGGATTCTACGGCCTGAGCATCTAGGTGGGATCAGGAAAGCCGGGCTTTGCGGATTTCGGCGACCGCGGCGGCCAGGCGCGGGAGGACCTCGCCGGTGGGGCCGCGCAAGCTTAGATCGCAGATGGCGGTGATTTCGGAATCGTAGAGGTTGGCTTCGATGAGGACGCCGCCGCGCTGCTTGACCTCGAGGGCAAAGCCGGCGGCGGGATAGACCGTCGCGGAAGTGCCGGCGCACAGCACGAGATCGGCGCGCGCCGCGTGTTCCATGCAACTGGCGAGGACATCGCGGGGGATCGGTTCGCCGAAGGCCACGGTATCGCCCTTGAGCAGGCCGTTGCACTCGGGACAGGCGGGGGGCAGGGTTTCGAGGCTAATCTGTTCGGCGCGAAAGCGGCCGTTGCAATCGATGCAGCGGATGAGTTTCCAGTTGCCGTGGATCTCGGCGAGGTGGCGCTGGCCGGCCTGGCGATGCAGGTCGTCGACGTTCTGGGTGATGAGAAAGCGCAGGACTTCGAGGCGCTCGAGCTCGACCAGGGCGAGATGGCCGGGATTGGGTTTGGCGACCTTGAGCGGGCGCCAGAGCTCGTCGTCCTGACGGCGCAGGCGATCCTCCCAGCCTTTTTTCGGATCCTGCAGGAAGATCTGGTAGCCGTTCATCGGCGGCTCGCCATATTTAGTCCAGAGGCCGCCGGGCCCGCGAAACGGCGGGATGCCGCTTTCGACCGACATCCCGGCGCCGGTCAAAGCGATCGGGTAGCGGGCATCAAGCAGCGCGCGCGCCGCCTGCTGAATCAGGTGATCAGTGGCCTCGGTTACCGCCATGGCTCTACCTCTGACTGTGCCGGCAGAACTTACGTGCGATCCGAGCTGAACGTAGCACAACCGGCGCGCGACGCCATCAGGGAAGGCGTTTGTCCGGCGCCGCGTAACGCGCTAGGCAAAAGGCTTCCGCGGGTGATCATCCGCATCGGAGGAAAGGAATCGAGCCGATGGGTAATCGTGTGCGACAGGTGAGTCTGGGGGAAGCGCCGCCGGAGGTGCGTGCGCTGTACAAGCAGATTTTCGGCGATCGCGATCCGGTGGCGCATCCGGGGACCGCGACCGGCACGCCGGGAGATTACTGGACGTCGCTCGCGCTCGCGCCGGATCTGCTGAAACTGGGGGCGGACATGCTGTTTGCGCTGCTCAAGCCGGGGCGCAAGCTCGAGCCGCGTTTTCGCGAGCTCGCGATTCTGCGGACGGCGATTGTCGGCGATTGCCGTTTCGAGCTCTCGCAGCATATGAAAGTGGCGCGCGCGGTGGGAATCGCGCCGGCGAAGCTAGAGGCGATCAAGGGCTGGACGACGTCGGACCTGTTCGATCCGGCGGAACGGGCGGTGATGGCGGCGGCGGATGAACTGGTCGGGCGCAACCTGGTCGAGGACGCAACCTTCGCGGCGCTGAAGAAGGCCTTCACCGACGAACAGATCGTCGAGATTTTCTACGTCATCAGCACGTATCGGATGCACGGGATGCTGGTTCGCGCGCTCCATCTGGAGTACGACGCCGACACCACGGCGCGGATGGAGGAAGTGCCGGGGCCGGCGCCGGAGCTGCCATCCTCGCGGTGAGGCGACGGCTCACTGCGCGCGCACTTCGACCAGACGGAAGGTGGCGAGCAGGCGCGGATAACAGGCGGCGGCCTCTGCCAGCGTAGCCCGCGGGAGCTCAGTCTGAGCGATCAGCAGGGGCGCCTGATGGGTGCAGGTGAGCTGCCAGACACGGTTTTTATCGAGCGTCGCGGGGGCGCTCATCAGGCGGTCGCGAGCCTCGGGGGCGACGTAATAGCGCATCGCGAGGATCGGCTCGAAGGGCGGCAGCACGGCGATCGGCTGCGATGGCGGCGCGGCGCTCAGGGCGAAATTGGCCGCCTCGCGCCACTGGACGTCGTCACGGGCGCGCCAGTGATGATGCGCGTGGCTCAGGGAGAAAACGACGATCAGTCCGAGGATCAGGTAGCGGAGGCGCGCGTCGGGCAGAACGGCGAGTCCGATCCCGGCGAGCAGCAGGCATCCGAGGAGGCTCAGGAGCACGTATCGTTCGAGCATCAGGGGGGTAATCAGGTAGGAGATCAGTTCGACGAGCGCGAAGGGGACGAGGGTCCAGAGGAGCACGAAGCGCACGCTCAGGATCGACGAAGCGGACCATAGGGCGACGGCGAGGGCGGCAAGGAGCGGCCAGAAGGCGGCATTGCCGGTCATCACGCGGATTGCATGGAGCGGCCACCACGGCGGTTGCGGTTCGATGGTCGCGAGGACCCCGGCGTGGAGGCGAGTCAGCGCCGCGTGGACGTCCGAGGCGCTGAGGGCGAGGAACACCACGCCGGCCATCGCGAGCATCAGGGCGGGCCAGAGCGGTGCAGCGTCGGCGGTGCGGAGCGCGGGGCGGCGGAGCCAGAGCCAGGCGAGCCACACGGCTTCGGCGGCGAAGAAGAACACGGCGGTGAAGTTGGCGGCCACGGCGAGGTCGGTGAGCAGCGCGCCGCCGATGAGCGTCGCGATACTGCGCCGTCGATGGACTCGGGCAAAGCAGAGGACCTGAGCGAGCGCGGCCGCGATCATCAGGCTGTACATCCGCGCGGTGCGGTCGGTGGCGATCATCTGCCAGTTGACGGCATAGAGGAGCGCGCTGAGAGCGCCGGCGAGCGACGCGGAAGCGCGTCCCCAGGGGTCGCCGTCGAAGGTCAGGAGCAGTTCGCGGACGGCCAGGAAGATGAGCCCGATGCTGGCGACGCCGAGCAGCGCCGACAGCGAGCGCATCGCCCCGACCTGGTCGCCGAAGAGCCGAATCCATCCGTGGAGCATCAGGTCATAGATGCCGGCCTTGCCGGGATCGAGATGCTTCGCCGCGAGATAGACGCTGCGCAGGTCGGGAGCGGAGGCGGCGGTCCAGGCCGCCGCTTCACCGCGACTCAGCTCGTCGCGGCCGAGGCGATAGAAGCGGAGCGCCGCCCCGATGACGAGGGCTGCCAGCAGGAGCGACCAGGCCAGGGGTCGGTTATCCGGAAAGTCGGCCGAAGGTTCAAGCTGATCGGCCGGGGCCGCCGCGGATGCCATGGCGAGGTACTGTAGACGAATTTATCGTGCTGCTCGAATCTCGGCGGCGGAGTGCTCGCCTGACCGCCCTGTCTGTTGTAAGCACGATCGCGTGAAGGGCTGGTGGCTGATTAGCGTGTCGTGCTGGATCCTGCTCGGGCTCGGGGGGTGCGGGGGTCGCGAGCGCGTCACGCCGCCGACCTGTCCTGCCGGCGACCGCGCCCGCGGGGCGGTGCCGCCTCAGGGCGAAGAGTTCTGGTGCGAGAAGACGGTTGACGGCAAAGCGGTCAAGGACGGCCCCTTTATCGTCTTCAACGATAGCGGCGGCAGGATGATCGCGGGGACCTATCGCGACGGCGTGCAGGAGGGCGAGTGGACGATGTGGTACGCGAACGGCCAGCGTTCGGCGCTCGATCATTATCGTGACGGACAGCAGGACGGTCGCCATATCAGTTGGTACGCCAACGGCCAGAAGGCGATCGAGGGGGATTACCGTAACGGCAAACGCGAGGGCGTGTGGACGCGCTGGGATCCGAGCGGGCTCGAGCGCGGGCGGCAGGTCTACAAGGATGATCAGGTGATTCACTGAAGGGTCAGGCAAGGCCGCGCGGCGCTCGCGCTCGAGGGTGAAATACTCAAGCGCCCGCCAGTTTGTCATACTCACGCGCCATGGAACGGATCGAGTCGCGGATCAACCCCAACCATGAGGATTTCAAGGCCAACCGCGCGGCGATGGTCGAGCGTTGCGAACGGCTGCGCGCGGAGATCGAGCGGATTCGGCTCGGCGGCCCCGAAAATGCCCGTCGGCGTCACGTCGAGCGGGGCAAACTGCTGCCGCGCGAGCGCGTGCGGCGCCTGCTCGATCCCGACACCCCATTCCTCGAGCTCTCGACGCTCGCCGCCTATGGGATGTACGACGGCGAGGCCCCCTGCGCGAGCATCATCACGGGAATCGGGCGAATCGCCGGACGGGAGACGGTAATCGTCGCCAACGACGCGACGGTCAAGGGCGGGACCTACTATCCGATAACGGTGAAAAAGCATCTGCGGGCGCAGGAGATTGCGATCGAAAACCGCCTGCCGTGCATCTACCTGGTCGATTCGGGTGGCGCGTTCCTGCCGCTGCAGGCTGAGGTTTTTCCCGATCGCGAGCACTTCGGCCGGATTTTCTACAACATGGCGCGGATGTCGGCGGCGGGTATCGCGCAGGTCGCGGTGGTGATGGGTTCGTGCACGGCCGGCGGCGCCTATGTGCCGGCGATGTGCGACGAGAACGTGATCGTGCGCGAGCAGGGCACGATCTTCCTTGGCGGTCCGCCGCTGGTGCGCGCGGCGACCGGAGAGGTGGTGACCGCCGAGGAGCTCGGCGGCGGTGACGTCCATACGCGGCTCTCGGGGGTGAGCGACCATCTCGCCGACAATGACGAGCACGCCCTCGAAATCGCGCGATCGATTTTCGAAAATCTTGGCGGCGGCAGTTCGCCGCCGGCGGCGCTCGCGCAGGAGGAGCCGGAAGACCCCTACTATGACCCGGCGGAGCTCTACGGGATCATCTCGGCGGACCCGCGCAAGCCCTATGAAGTGCGCGAGGTGATCGCGCGGATCGTCGATGGCAGCCGGTTCCACGAATTCAAGCCGCGCTACGGCACGACGCTGGTGACCGGCTTTGCGCGGATCTACGGCTACCCGGTGGGGATTATCGCGAATAACGGCGTGCTGTTCAGCGAGTCGGCGCTGAAGGCGACGCACTTTATCCAGATGTGCTGCGTGCGGCGCGTGCCGCTGTTGTTCCTGCAGAATATCACGGGGTTTATCGTCGGTAAGCGCTACGAGCAGGGCGGGATCGCCAAGGACGGCGCCAAGATGGTCAATGCGGTGGCGAACGCGCAGGTGCCGAAATTCACGGTGATAATCGGGGCGTCGAACGGCGCCGGCAATTACGGGATGTGCGGGCGGGCCTATTCGCCGCGCTTCCTCTTCATGTGGCCTAACGCGAAGATTTCGGTGATGGGCGGCGAGCAGGCCGCTAATACGCTGCTGACGGTCAAGCTGGATCAACTGGCGCGCGAGGGCGGCGCGATGTCGGCGGCGGAGCAGGCCGAATTCGTGCGGCCGACGCTCGAGAAGTACGAACACGAATCCAGTTGCTATTACGCCAGCGCCCGGCTGTGGGACGACGGCGTAATCGATCCGCTCGAGACGCGCGCGACGCTGGCGCTCGCCCTGGCGGCCTCGCTCCACGCGGGTATCCCGGAGGCGCCGGGGTTTGGCGTCTTCCGCATGTAGCCCGCGAGCGGATGCAGTCCTGGCTGCATAGCGGTTTTTTTTAGTCATTCAAGGTTCAAATCTTCGCAAATTCTGGTCAATCGCGCGCTGATTCACTATAGTCTCGCCACAATTAGCGAGAGGAGCGCGCTTTAGTGCATCAGCAGACTAAGTTCAGTCTTGGCCTGAAGAGTTTTGCTATTATTGCGCTAATATCGGTTGCGTTCGTATCTGCGGCAGCGGCCGCGGCGCCTGAGGTCAGGATCGGCGGCGATCTTCCCGTCGTGCCGGCCGCCGCGCTTCCCGCCGCGCCATCCCTCGCGAGCGCGTCCGAGTTGCTGACGATAGCTGTGGTGCTGAAACGCGACCATCAGGCGGAATTCGAACGCTATCTGCGCGCGGTCTACGACCCCGACTCCCCGCAGTTCCATCATTTTCTGACCCAGGCGCAGTTGGCGGAGCGTTTCGGCCCGTCGCGCGCCGACTACGACGAGCTGCGGGGGTATCTCGAGGCGCAGGGGATGCGGCTCGTTGCGGGATCGCCGAGCCGGCTGGTGCTGACGGTCGAGGGGCGGCGCGACGCGGTCGAGCGGGCCTTCCACCTGAGACTGCGCGATTATCGACTGGGGCAGCGGCGGTTTTTCGCCAATGATCGGAATCCGGCACTGCCGGCGGCGCTCGCGGCTCACGTCCAATCGGTCGCCGGACTGAGCGATCTGGCGAGCCCGGCGCGCGGGCCGACGCCGGAAAAGCTCGCGGCCGCCGGACCCAAGGCGGCGCCCGACTTTCAGTTGACGCAGGCCGTGTGCCTGCCGGGTTTCAGCTATATCAACGTGCCCGGCAACGACCTCTACAGCGCGATTGTGCGGGTGTACCTGAACATTTTCGGCGTGCTGACCCAGGGTCAGAACAATCCGTTCGGCAAGGTCGCCTGCGGGGCGCTGGGTTTCGCTTTGGGCGCGTCGATCGCGACCTGCGACGCGATGGCCCTCTCGAATCCGTCGATCTGGTGTGTCGCCGGATCGCCCTGCAACGAGTATTACACCGGGATCACCGGGGGGAAGTGCGGGTCATTGTCGGGGTCGGCGATGCGTGAGCAGCCGACTCAGCTTGAATTGACGCCGCAAGCCGCCCCCCAGTCACCGCAAGCCAATCCGCAGAAGATCGGGCTTCTGGAGTTCGACAGCTTCAATCCGAGTGACGTGCAGAACTGGCTTAATCTGTTGGGCGGCAGCGCGACGTTCGCGCAGCTCAGCGAAGTTGCGGTCAACGGCGGCGTGGCGACGCCGGGGGCGGGCGAGCCCGAGGTGCTGCTCGATGTCGATACGGTAATGGCGCTGGCGCCGATGCCGTCGACCAGTTACGTGGTTTACGAGGCGCCGCTCTCGACGCCCTTCGAGACCATCCTGAATGCGATGATCGCCGACGGCGACACGGTTATCAGCAATTCGTGGGCGGAGTGCGAGGATCAGGTGACCGAATCCGAGGCGCAGGCGATCGACTCGGTGCTGCAGCAGGCGGCGGGCGCCGGGATAAGCGTGCTGAACGGCGCGGGCGATTCCGGCAGCACCTGCCTCGATGGCACGCCGAATACGATAAGCGTGCCGGCGGATTCGCCCAACGGCACCGCGGTGGGCGGCACCACGCCGAACGTCAGCACCGGGCTCATCTATCCGGGCGAGAGCTGGTGGAACGGCACGAACGAAACGCCGCCGACGGGCCAGGGCGGTTTCGGGGTCAGCGCGTACTTCAGCGCGCCGTCGTATCAGAGCGGCCTCAGTCCTTCGGGCCAGCGGTCGGTGCCGGACGTGGTGACGGCGGCGGACCCGAGCGACGGTGTCGAGATCTGCGAGGCGGACGCCGGCGGCTGTCCCAACGGCAAGATCTATGGCGGCACCAGTCTGGCGGCGCCGGAATGGGCGGCCTACGTCGCGGATCTCAATGCGATGCTCGGCACCAACCTGGGGAACCTCAATGCCAAGCTCTATCCGCTGGCGAACACCTCGGCGTTTCACGATGCGGCGGCGCTCAATTCGGACTTCGCGCACGTCGGCCTGGGATCGCCCGATTTTCTGCAACTGCGCGCGGCGCTGGCGGCGGTCAGCCCGGGGGCGCCGAGCGCGGGTAACTCCTTCGCGGTCGGTTCGGGGGTGAATGCCGACGGTTCGGCGCCGGCGGACGGCAAGACCAACGCGATCGTGCAGACGATCCTGCAGGATGCCAACGGGCTGCCCCTGGCCGGCAGGACGATCCAAATCACCACCACCGGCAGCGCCGTCGCCAACACCAAGACCGCGCAGACCGACAGCGACGGCAACGCGGTCTTCACGCTGACCGATCTGAACGCCGAAGCGGTGACGGTGACTGCAACCGATACCACCGACGGCTTCAGTTTCTCGCAGCAGCCGCAGGTCAACTTCGCCACGCCGCCGGCGGTCGCGGCGGGTCTCGACGTGTTCCCGTCCGAGGTCAACGCCGACGGCGTCACGCAGGGCGTAATCGTGGTGACCCTGCAGGATTCGCTGGGGCGGCCGACGCCGGGCAAAACGGTGCAGCTCAGTCAGACCGGGGGTAACTCGGTTATCACCGGGCCGGTGCCGGCGGTGACCGATGCGAATGGCGAGATTCAGTTCACCGCGGTCGATTCGAACGACGAGACGATCACGTACTCGGCGGTCGATGTAACCGACGGCAACCTGCCCTTTCCGCAGACCGGCCAGATCCAGTTTGCCAACGCGCCGCTCGCGGGATGCTCGAATACGGTGACCGCGGCGCCGGGCTATATCGCGACGCCGTATGTCACCGGCTTCCAGGCGCAGAACTACTTTTACGGCGATATCAATTTCGCGGGCTGCCCCGGGGTTTACGGGATGGCCTTCGATACGGCCGGGGATCTCTACGCGACCGACGGGTACAACGGTAATCTCTACAAAATACCTCCGGGCGGCGGCGCGGCCGACAGCAGCACGCTGCTGACCAACCTCGGGCAAACGGCGACCGGCCTGGTTTTCGACCATGCGGGGAATCTGTACGTCAGCCGCGACGCCACCACCGGCAACTTCTTTACCGGCGCGGTGATGCAGATCGATCCGGCGACCGGCGCGGTGATCCAGACGGTTGCCGCCAACCTCACCTGCCCCACGGCGCTCTCCGTGGACCCGCTGAGCGGCGACCTCTTTACCGACGATAGCTGCAGCGGCGCGGGATCGGATAACAGCGCGCTCTGGCGAATCTCGGGCGCGCCGTCGTCGCCGACGGTCAGCGTCTATGCGAATCTGCCGATGACGCCCAACGCGAATATCGCGTTCGCGCCGGGCGGCAACATGTATATCTGGGATACGCTGCAGGGCGCCGAAGTGACCGGCACGAACGGTCCCAACCCGCCGGTCGTGACGACGATCCAGGGTCTGGCGCAGAGCTATCTGGGGATGCTCGCCTTCGGTAATCAGGGGAATGGCGATGCGACCTATCTGATTGCCAATATCGCCGGCAACACCACGGTCACGCCGAACGTCCCGCCGACGGTCGCGAACTTCGACCTGACGGCGTCGCCGCCTTCGGTCAATTTTCCGATTATCAGCAATGGCGGCGCGAACAACCTGATCGTGGGTCCCGACAACTGCGTCTACGCGGCGCAGGGCGGGACCATCTGGCGGATCACCGACAGCAACGGCGGCTGCACCTATACCGGCGGCACGCTCAGTCCGTCGCTCGCGCTGAACCCGACGAGCTTCAGCAACAATCCGACCCAGGGTAGTCCGATCAGCGTGACGGCCTCATTCCACGATACGACGGTGGCCGCCGGTACGCCGGTGGTCTTCACCGTGAGCGGCGCGAATCCGCAATCGCAGCAGGTGCTGACCGATGCGACCGGCAGCGCCTCGTTCACCTATATCGGGGCGAAAATCGGCACCGATACGATCGTGGCGACGGGTCATGCCGGGACGCAGGCGCTGAGCTCGAATCCGGCGGTGGTGAACTGGAACGCCGGCAGCCATGTGACCTTCCTGACGCTCAATGCGAGTCCGACCAGCCTGAGTTACGCGGTGGCCAATACGCTCAGCGCCAATCTGACCGACGCCTCAGCAAGTCCGACGGTGCCGCTGGCCGGCGAGACGATCAATTTCCTCGTCGACGGCAGCCAGGTGTGCAGCGGCACCACCGATATCAACGGCAACGCGAGCTGCTCGTACACGCCGAACAGCACGGTCGGCGTAACGTTGACTGCTGACTTCGCGGGCAGCTTCGGGCTCAATCCGGCCAGTGTTTCGAGCAGCGTCAACGTGGTCGCGGCGCCGGTTACCGGCAAGCTCTCGGTCAAGCCGAAGAAGCTCAAGTTCGGCAGCGTCGATCTCGGGACGAGCAAGACCAAGACCGTCAAGGTGAAGAACAAGGGCAAGGACACGAAGAAGAAGACCGTGTCGCCGATTCTGATCGAGATGGAAACGAGCGACAATTCCGCTTTCGTCGTCACCCAGAGCTGTACGGATGACGAGCTCGAGCCCAAGATGAAGGGCGTGAAGGCCAATGTCTGCGACGTCGAGGTGACCTTCACGCCGACCGTCGCCGAGAAGTACACCGGCACGCTGACGATTACCGATAATCTCGAACCCGACCTGATGCAGACCGTGACCTTAAGCGGTACCGGCAAAACGCCGAAGACGCCGAAATAGCGGCGCCGCGCGATCGGGCGGATGATCGATCCGCCCGACTTTGACTCCGCCGTCGCCGGCACTCGACGTGGTGTCGGCGGCGGCGGAGCCCGATCGCTCGTCAGCGAAGGCGGCCGGTGGAGGCGCGGTGAAGCGTGAAGGTAGCGATTCGCGCGCCGCCGCGCGTCGGGCTGGAGAGCGGTTCGGCGGGACAGGCCGTGGATGAGGCGGTAACGGCGCCGCGCGGCGCGACTAATCCTGGAGGAGTTCGGTATTCCAGTAGGCGGCGTCGACGGTGGTCAGGAACGGCATCCACTCGCGGTAGCGCTTGAGGCTGAACATTTCGCTGCTGAAGGGCGTCCAGTGCGGACGCTCGGGTTTGCGAATGAGCAGCATCCGCGCCTCTTCGGGAGTGCGTCCGCCCTTGCGTCGATTGCAGCTATGGCAGGAGCAGACGACGTTCTCCCAGGTCGACTGACCGCCGCGGGAGCGCGGAATCACGTGGTCGAGGTTCAGCTCGGTGCGGGGCAGACGCCGGGCGCAATACTGACAGGTATTGTTGTCGCGCGCGTAGATATTGAAGCGCGAGAAACGCACATGGCGCTTCGGCACCCGCTCGTAGGCCACCAAAAGAAGGACGCGCGGGACGCGCATGAAACCGCCGATAATCCCGATGCGCTCATGATGGACTTCGACCGCGAGGTCGCGCCAGCTCGCAAAATCGAACGTCCGATACTGCTCATCGACAGCGCGCGCGACGCCCTGATAGAGCAGCGCAAAGCCGCGCTTCACCGAGGTCACATGGACCGGCAGATAGGACCGGTTCAGGACCAGAACTTTGCCGTTAAGCGCCGAGGCTCCGGCAGTGATCGGGACTGCGGCAGCCATTTCCATATAGAGCTAGCCGCCCGCGTATAGGGCAGTCAAGCGAACCCATTGGCGAATAATTGCGAATAAGTTAGCGCGCGATTAAGCGGGCGACGGCGATGCGGCGGCGTCGAGGGCGAAAAGCCGCTCGAGGTTTTCGGCGATCCGGTCGGCGAGCGGCGCCGGCGCGACTTGACGGATGCGCGCGAGCTGGCCGAGCGTCGCGACGACCATCGCCGGCTCGTTCATCCGGCCGCGATAGGGCTCGGGCGCGAGATAAGGGGCGTCGGTTTCCACCAGCAGGCGTTCTTCGGGCACCTGCGCGGCAATGGCGCGCAAGGGCTCGGCGTTGCGAAAGGTGAGGATGCCGGAAAAGGAGATGAAGAAATTCATCGCGAGAAAGGCCGCGGCGGCGGCGCGATCACCGGTGAAGCAATGGATCACGCCGCCCTGGGGCGGGAAGCCGACCTCGAGCACGATCTGCTGCACGCGCAACTCGGCGTTGCGGCAATGAATCACGATGGGTTTGCCGAGTTCATGCGCCAGTTCGAGTTGCCGCCGCAAGGCATTTTCCTGAGCCTCGACCGGCGAATGCATATAGTGAAAATCGAGGCCGGTCTCGCCGATCGCGACGACCTTTCGCGATTGCGCGAGTTCACGCAATTCGCGCAGACGGTCGGCGGTGCAATCCTTGGCGTCGTGCGGATGGATGCCGACGGCCGCGTAGATGCCGGACCAGCGCTCGGCGATGGCGACGGCGCGCCGGTCAGTCTCGATGGTGGCCACGGCGCCGACCGAAATGATCCGCGCGACGCCGGCCGCATGCGCGCGATCGACCACCGCCTCGACGTCCGGAGCGAGACGCGGGTCGGCGAGATGGCAGTGGCTGTCGGAGAAGTTGGCGCTCAAACCCGGGGTTTCTCGATGCGCGGGAAGAGTGAGACCGGGGGCTTAACCCGATGACCGGCGCGGAGTCCATGGCCATAGGGTTGCGGCGCCATCGCGGCCGGCACCTCGAGGAGATCGAAAATTCGCCCGGCCGTCACCGGCATGAAGGGCTCAAGGGAGTCGGCGATCACGCGCAGGGCCTCGAGCGCATTACTGAGAATCTGCGCCACGCGCGGCAGTTGGGCGGGGTCGCGAGCAAGGCTGAAGGGCGCGGTCGCGGCGATATACTTGTTGGCGGCGTCGAGCGCCTGCCAGATGGCTTCGAGCGCGCGATTCATCGCGAGGCCGTCGACCAACGCGCCGACGCGGTCGTTCAGGTCGGCGCAGCTCGCCGCGAGGCGGCCGTCGGTATCGGGATCGGCGATGTCCGGCGCGCGGGTGAGCTCACCGCCGAGGTAGCGCTGGGCCATCGTCAGGACGCGGCTGGTGAAGTTGCCGAGGTCGTTGGCAAGGTCGGCGTTGTAGCGCTCGATGATGCGCTCGTCGGAGAAGTCGCCGTCGAGTCCGTAGACCACCTCGCGCGCCAGAAAGTAGCGCAGGACATCGGGACCGTAGGCCTTTTCATAGGACACCGGATCGCGCACGTTGCCCGAGCTCTTGGACATCCGCGCGCCGCCGAAATTGAGCCATCCGTGGACGTTGAGATGGCTGAAGAGCTGGTCGAAGCCGGCGGCGAAGATCATCGGCGGCCAATAGACGGCGTGGGTTTTAAGAATATCCTTGCCGATAAAGTGTTCGGTATGTGGAAAGACCTCGCGCATGTAGCGGTCGATATCGCCCGAGGCGGTCGCCGGCCGACTGACGTAGGTCCAGAACGCGTCGTACCAGACATAGGTGACGTAGCGGTGATCGAAGGGGACTTCGATCCCCCAGTCCATCCGCGCTTTCGGCCGCGAGATACACAGGTCCGCCAGTGGCTCGGCGAGCATGTTCAGCGCCTCGTTGCGATAGCGCTCGGGGCGGATGAAATCGGGATGCGCCCTGATGTGGTCGAGCAGCCGTTCACGATACTTGTCGATCCTGAGAAAGTAGTTGCCCTCGCTGATGAGTTCGACCGGACGGTTGTGGGTGGGACACAGATTGTCCGGCAGCAGCTCCTTTTCGGTGTAAAAACGCTCGCAATCGACGCAGTAGAGTCCCTCGTAGTCGCGAAAATAGATATCGCCGCGCTGGTAGGTGCGCTCGAGCATCCGCTGGACAAACTGCTCGTGCAGCGGATCGGTGGTGCGCACCCAGTAATCAAAGTCGATGTTGAGGCCGACGAAGGCCTGGTGAAAGACTTCGCTCAGTTCGTCGGTAAAGGCCTTGGGGTCGCGACCCTGGTTGAGCGCGGCGCGGCGAATCTTGTCGCCATGCTCGTCGGTGCCGCTGAGAAAGCTGACGCGATCGCGGCCGCGCCGGCGGCGCTGATGACGCGCGAAGCAATCGGCCATCAGGGCTTCGTAGGCGCTGCCGACGTGGGGCGCGGCGTTGCAGTAGAAAATCGCGGTAGTGATGTGGATGGGGTGGTTCATGCAGGGTCAGCCGGGTCGTCGACGCGGTCGCGGGCGAGCACCAGATCGCTCAGGGAAACTTCGACGATCCCGCCCTCATCGAGCTGCAAGTCAATGGTCTGCTTGAGGATATTCTGGCGCATCACCTTGCCGTTGCCTTTGACCGATTCGACGCGTTTGCCGGGATTTGGCAGGGCGCGCTTCAATTCGGCGTAGGTCGCGTATTCGTATTTGAGGCAGCACTTGAGCCGCCCGCACATCCCGGCGAGCCGCGAGGGATTGAGGGCGAGGCCCTGGTCGCGTGCCATCCGCACCGTAACCGCATCGAAGTCGCGCAGGAAGGAGGAGCAGCACAACTCGCGTCCGCAGGGACCGAGGCCGCCGACGGCCTTGGCTTCGTCGCGGGCGCCGATCTGTTTCATCTCGACGCGAACGCGCAGGGTACCGGCGAGGTCACGCACGAGGTCGCGAAAATCGACGCGATTTTCGGCGATGAAGTAAAAGGTCGCCTTGCGTCCGTCGAGCGTGTAGTTGACGGTGACGAGCTTCATCGGCAGGCCGCGCTCATTGATGCGGGCGACGCACAGACGCTCGGCCTGCTGCTGGCGCGCGAGGCTCTCGTCCTCGGCGTCGAAATCGCGTTCGGTGGCGAGACGCAGGATGGTTGGCAATTCGCTCAGATCGAGGGTCGCGGCGGGTTCATGGGGCGGCACCTCGACGGTGCCCATCCGGGTACCCGACTCGAGTTCGACGAGCACGCGATCGCCGCGATGGAGGTCGAGGCCGCGCGCGATACAGTTGAAGAGATGGCCCGCGCGTTCGAGGCTGACGGCGGCGATGGCCGGGGAGGGGTCGGCGGGCGCGAAATTATCAGGCTCGTTGCTCAACGGTTTCCTCGCATGGCCTCACGGGCTTGAAGCCACCAGTTCTCGGCCTGGACGCGCGCCGTCGCCATCGAATCGATCGCAGCATGCGCCACCACCGCATCGTACGCGAGCTTGGCGAGGATGGCGGGCTCGAGACGCGCGACGGCGGGGGTGGCGGCTGGCGGTTCGCGGCTGGTTCCATCGTCGGTCAGTTTCGAGAATACCATCTCTTGCAGCAGGCAGGCGATCAATTCGAAATTTCCGGCCGCGCGTTCGCGCGCGCCGAAGAACTCCTGGGCGAAGGCCTGAATGCGACCGAAATCCATCGTCGCGACCTCGTCCAGGGTCTGAATCAACTGAGCTTCGGGCGGGGCCTGTGATTCATCGTCGAGCAGCGCCAGGGCGCGGCCGACGCTGCCGCGAGCGAGCCGCGCGGTGGCGCGGGCGGCGGCGGGCGCCATCCCGCGACTGATCAGCAGATCGGCGATCGCGTCGATCGGTAAGGCGGCAAAGCGCACCGGCCGCAGGCGCGAGCGCACGGTATCGAGCAGCGCGCGTTCGTTGGCGCAGACGAGGATGAGCAGAGTATGGCCGGGGGGCTCTTCGAGGGTCTTCAGCAGGGCGTTCTGCGCCGGCAGGTTGAGGGTCTCGGCGTCGTCGATAAGCGCGATGCGGCGCGGGCCGCGCGCGGGTCGCACGCCGAGGCTGTTGATGAGGTCGCGCACCTGCTCGATGAGCACGTCGGTGCGATTCTCGGCGCGCGCGACGTGGCTGAAATCCGGATGGAGGCCGGCGGCAACCTGGACGCAGGCGTCGCAACAGGCGCATCGCGGGGCTGGCGCGCCGGCGCGCGATCGACTTGGCGGCGGCGTCCTTACGGGGCAGTTCGCCGGCGTGCAGCAGAACTCCGGTCCGGGCGCGCGATCGCACAGGATGCTGTGCGCGACACCGGCGGCGACCAGCGCCTTGCCGATGCCCGAGCGGCCGACGAACAGGTAGGCCTGGGCGGGCCGGCGCGCGAGCTCACGCCATAGCTGGTCGATGACCGCGCGATGGCCGCGCACGCCGGCGAGACTCATCGGCCCTCGAGCGCGGTGGTGACGACCGCCTGAATTGTCGCCGCGACCAGCTCGCGCGCGGGTGTGGCGTCGATGACGCGGGTGCGAGCGGGCTCACGGCGCGCGATCGCGAGAAAGCCGTCGCGGACGCGCTGATGGAATTCGGCGTTTTCGCCCTCGAAACGGTCATTGATCGGGGCGGCGCTGGAACGCCGCTCCTGCACACGGCGGAGTCCGACCTCGACCGGACAATCGAGAATCAGCGTGAGGTCCGGGACGAGGCCGTTGCCGGCGAAGCGATTGAGATCGTCGAGCAGTTTGAGATCGAAGCGACGGCCGTAGCCCTGGTAGGCGATGGTCGAATCGCAGTAGCGGTCGGAGATAACGATAGTGCCGCGCTGCAATTCCTCGGCGAGCTGTTCGCGCACGTGCTGGGCGCGATCGGCGAGGACCAGGAGCAGTTCCGCGGTGCGATCCAGCGGTATCGAGGCGTCAAGAAAGATCCTGCGAATTGCCGCGCCGGCGGGGGTCGCGCCCGGTTCATGCGTGAGCATCACGGCGCGTCCGTGGCGGCGCAGGGCTTCGGCGAGGAGACGCGTCTGCGTGGTCTTACCCGATCCTTCGATGCCCTCGATGGTGACAAAGAAGCCGCGCATTATCCACCAAAATACCATTGAACGAGCTGCGGCTGAAAAAGCGCATAGACGCCCGCGGCGAGGGCGAGGAAGGGAGCGAAGGGCACCGCGGTGCGCATCAGCGGTCGGCGGCTTTCCCGGGCGAGGTCGAGACCCTCGGGCGCATAGGCCTCGGCGACCGGCTGCGGCAGATGCTGCTCGGCCGGGCGCCAGCCGTCGAGGGCCAGGGCGAGGCCGCCGATCACACCGATCAGCGCGCCGCCGCAGATGGTAAAAAGGGCGCCGAACCATCCGAGGAAAGCGCCGCTCAGCGCGGCCAGCGAAATATCCGCGGCGGCCAGTCCGGTCTCGCGACGGAGCAGTTTATAGGCCGCGGCCACGGCGATCGGCAGGCCGCCGCCGACGACTAGTCCGAGCGCGGAATCGCGCCAGCCGACCTCGGGCAGGATCCACCAGGCGGCGAGCATGGCGAGGGGAATCAGCGGCCATACGTCGGGCATCACGCGCCAGTCGAAATCGATGAGGCCGACGACGAGCAGGAGCGCGCAGAAGACCAGGCGGGCGATGGCGTCGGGCAGCGGAAAGTGCAGGTACAGATAGAGCGCGATGGTCGCCAGCGTCAGTTCGATGAGAAAGGCGCGAAAGCCGATGGGCGCGCGGCAGGCGCCGCAGCGGCCGCGCAAAAGGAGATAAGAGACGAGGGGCACGTTGGCCCATCCGGGGAGCGGCCGGTGGCAGGCGGCGCAAAACGAGCGCGGCGTGACGATCGAGATTCCGCGCGGCAGGCGGTAAGCAATCAGGCCGACGAAACTGCCGCAACACGCGCCGAGCACAAACGCGAGCAGAGCGTCAAGTTCCGCCGGAACCATCGGGCTAAGAGGGGAGCGCGCCGAGAGTGGTGACCAGCACGTGGCGCTCGCGTGGGCCGTCGAACTCGGCGAGCATCACGCCCTGCCAGCGGCCGAGGGCCAGTTGGCCGTCGCGGATGGGCACGGTCAGCGACACGCCGTAAAGCGCCGACAGGATATGGGCCTGCGCGTTGCCCTCGGCATGGCGAAAGTCGCCGTCGCGCGGCACGAGTTTTTCGAGATGGTGGAGGAGGTCGGCGGCGACGTCAGGGTCCCAGTTCTCGACGATCACGAGGGCGGCGGTGGTATGGGTGGTAAACAGGTTGCAGAGCCCATCCTTAACGGCGCTGCGCGCGAGCGCCGCATTGACCTGATCGGTGATATCGACCAGGGCGAGGCGCTGCGGCGTAGTGACCGTGAACTGCATCGCGGCAAGTTTACTGCGTCGGCGCGGGAGGCGCTATCTGGCGCGGGTTCTGCGGCTCGGAGACGGCGCGCGGGCGGTGGGGGCAATTGGCCGACGCGAGCGGCGCGCGGCGGAATCCGCGAGGCGTCGGGCTCGCTGGAACTTCCCCATAAAAATGCTATTAGCTATACTTCTGACGGTTAGGTGCAGGTATCGATTTGTCTTGGGCAGGCTGATTGCGCGTTGCGTCGGTCAAAGCTTGGGTCGGCCGGCCCCAAAGGAAACCAACGCCAGCGGAGTAGCGGCGTAAGGAGTGTGGATCGCGATGGCTTTACCACCTGAAGCGGCGGGCGGTGCCGCCCAGTCGTCGAGTATCGGGGGCAGCGCAGCGCATAAGCGCGAACGCCGGGACAGCGTGGTCATCCGCTTTGCGGGTGACTCGGGTGACGGGATGCAGTTGGCGGGGATGCAGTTTACGGCGGAGTCGGCGCTGGCCGGCAACGATATCGCCACGCTGCCGGACTTTCCCGCAGAAATTCGCGCGCCCGCGGGCACGATCGCCGGCGTAAGCGGCTTCCAGGTGAACTTCTCGAGCGGCGAGGTTTTTACCGCCGGCGACGAGCCAACGGTGCTGGTGGCGATGAATCCGGCGGCGCTCAAGGCCAATCTCGATGACGTGCCGCCCAACGGCGTGATCATCGTGGACAAGGAGGCCTTCAGCGACGCCAATCTGAAACGCGCCGGCTATACCTCGAATCCGCTGACCGATCATTCGCTCGACAAGTACCAGGTCTTCACGGTTGATATCACGAAGCTGACGACGACGGCTCTGCACGATACCGGGCTCAACAACCGCGCGGTCTTTCGCTGCCGGAACCTGTTCGTCCTCGGGATGCTGTCGTGGCTCTATCAGCGGCCGATCGAAAGCACGGTCAACTGGCTCGAAGGACGCTTCAAGAAGACCCCCGAGGTGCTCAACGCGAACCTCAAGGCGCTGCGCGCCGGCTATGCCTACGGCGAGACCACTGAGATGTTCGCGAGTTCCTACGAGGTTCCGCCGGCGCGAATCGTGCCGGGGACATATCGCAATATCACGGGGAACACGGCGACCGCGCTCGGTTTTGTCGCCGCGGCGGTCAAGGCGGGGCGGCCGCTCTTTCTCGGCTCGTATCCGATTACGCCGGCGAGCGATGTCCTGCATGATCTCGCGGCGCTGAAGAATTTCCCGGTCTATACCTTCCAGGCGGAAGACGAGATCGCCGGCGTCAGCTCGGCGATCGGCGCGGCCTTCGGCGGGGCGATCGCGATCACCACGACCTCCGGGCCGGGGATGAACCTCAAGGCGGAGGCAATTGGGCTCGCGGTCAAAACCGAACTGCCGATCGTTATCACCGATATCCAGCGCGCGGGTCCGTCGACCGGGATGCCGACCAAGCCGGAGCAGGCCGATCTGCTGATGGCCCTCTACGGGCGCCACGGCGAATCACCGCTGCCGGTGATTGCGGCGGCGACGCCGGCGGACTGTTTCGAATGCGCGTACGAAGCGGTGCGGATCGCGGTGAAGTACATGACCCCGGTAATCCTGATGACCGACGGTCAGCTCGCCAACGGCGCCGAGCCGTGGCTCTTGCCGGAGACGAGCCGGCTGCCGGAAATCAAGGTTGATTTCCGCACCGATCCGGAGGGTTTCCTGCCGTATATCCGCGATGAAGAAACGCTGTCGCGGCCGTGGGCGATTCCGGGCACCCCCGGCCTCGAGCATCGGATCGGCGGTCTCTCGGGCGAGGATCGCACGGGTAACGTGAGCTACTCGCCGGCCAACAACGAGCTGATGGTGCGGACGCGGGCCCGCAAGATTGCCGGAATCGTCCGTGAAATTCCGCCGACCGAAATCTTCGGCGACACCAACGGCGGCGAGCTGGTGGTGCTCGGCTGGGGTTCGACCTACGGCTCGATTCGCGAAGCGGTCAAGCAACTGCGCGGCAAGGGCAAGAGCGTATCGCATATCCATCTGCGGTATCTGAATCCGCTGCCGCAGGATCTCGGTGATCAGTTGCGCAAGTTCAGGAAGGTCATGGTGGCCGAAATGAACATGGGCCAGCTCATCAAGGTGGTGCGCGCCGATTATCTGATTGACGCGATTGGCTGCAACAAGATCCAGGGCCGGCCGTTCAAAGTGAGCGAGCTGACGAACCGCATTACCCGCGCGCTGGAGGACTGAGGAAACCCATGGCTAGTGCACTTTCCCGCAAGGATTTCGTTTCGGATCAGGAAGTACGGTGGTGTCCCGGATGCGGTGACTACGCGATTCTGGCGCAGGTCCAGAAGCAGATGCCGGAGTTCGGGGTGCCGCGCGAAAAGACCGTGTTCATTTCGGGAATCGGCTGCTCGAGCCGCTTCCCCTACTACATGAACACCTACGGTTTCCATACCATTCACGGGCGGGCGCCGGCCTTCGCCACCGGGCTCAAGGTAACGCGGCCCGACCTGGATGTCTGGGTGGTGACGGGGGACGGCGACGGGCTTTCGATCGGCGGCAACCATCTGATTCATTGCCTGCGGCGCAACGTCGATCTGAAGATCCTGCTGTTCAACAACAAGATCTACGGCCTGACCAAGGGCCAGTATTCGCCGACCTCGGAAGTTGGCAAGGTCACCAAGTCGACCCCCGCCGGCTCGGTCGATTTTCCGTTCAATCCGATCACCGTGGCGCTCGGCAGTCACGCCTCCTTCGTCTGCCGCACGCTCGACGTCGAACAGAAGCATCTGGCGGAGATGCTGAAGCGCGCCCATGCCCATCGCGGGGCCTCGTTTATCGAGATCCTGCAGAACTGCAACATCTTCAACGACGGCGCATTCAACGAGCTGACCGACAAGCCGATCAAGGCCGAGCATCAGCTCGTGCTCGAGCACGGCAAGCCGCTCATCTTCGGCAAGAATCGCGACAAGGGCATCCGCATGAACGGGATGCGGCCGGAAGTGGTGCAGTTGGGCAACGGCGTCAGTGAGAGCGATCTGGTCGTTCATGATGAAACCAACCTTGCGCTGGCGTTCATGCTGGGCAATTTTGAACCGCCGCTGCCGACCCCGATCGGCGTGTTCTATGCCACCTCGCGTCCGACCTTCGACGCGGCGATGAATCAGCAGCTCGCCGACGCCAAGGCCAAGCAGGGGCCGGGCGACCTCGACGCGCTGCTGAAGCGCGGCGACGTCTGGACCGTGAAATAAGCCTGCGGACCAGCAGGCCTCGAGGACGAACGGCGGCCCGCGAGCGCGTTCTCGCGGGCCGTCGCATTTGCTAGAGCTTATGGCTCAGGCGCGGACGGCGAGCATCTCGCCGCATCGCCCGCCGCCACCGTCGCAAAGCTGAGCAGGCCCTTCAGCCATGGCCAGGAATTCATCGGGAACCGACGCCAGAAACGGGATTCATCTGGTCGCCGATAATCGCAAGGCGCGCCACGACTTTTTTGTCGAGGAGGTGATCGAGGCCGGCCTGGCGTTGGTCGGCACCGAGGTCAAGGCGCTGCGCGAGCATCGGCTTAACCTGCGCGACAGCTACGCCCGGGTCAAAAACGGCGAAATCTTTTTATACGGCGTGCATATCGGCGCCTATGCCCCGGCGGGCCAGTTCAGTCATGCGGAGACCCGACCGCGCAAGCTCCTGATGCATCGGCGGGAGATCGATCGGCTGTGGGGGCGGGTGCGCGAGCGCGGCTACTCGCTGGTGCCGCTGCGGATCTATTTCAAGGACGGCCGCGCCAAGGCGGAAATCGCGCTGGCGAAGGGCAAGAAACTCTACGACAAGCGCGAGGCGATCGCGCGCAAGACCACGCGGCGCGAGCTCGAGCGGGCGCTTAAACACAAAAAGTATTAAATTGCTCCGAGTTGTAGGAAGAGGCGCCGCGCGCGCCGCCGAAGCGGCGCGCGCGGCGCGCTCGCGCTAAGCCGCCGGATCAGCCGTTTTTGTGGCTCGGGCGGCCCGCCTGGCCATGCTGCTCGGATGATCCGCCGCGCGCATGGTCCGCCGGTCCGCCCTGCCCCGCCTGACCGGCATGACCGCCCTGCGGGCTGCGCGCCATGCCGTCGTCGTGCTTTTTATGCTCGTCGAAGCGTTCGCGATCCTTCGGACCGCGATCCTGCGGATTCTGATGGCCGTGCTCGTCGCGGCGCTTGTCACCGCCCATGCGCCCGGCCTCGTCAGCCGCCATCCGGTCCTTATCGCTCTCGCGGTTATGGTCTGCCATTTTCCTTCACCTCCGTTGCAGTCAGAGGGAATAAGGCGCAAGGCATGTGCCGCGAATGACGCTGCGCTTATATGGTTTGGTGGTTGCCTTGCGCGGTCTTTCGTCGCACGGCGTGAAAAAGTGACCGGAAGCGCGAGCGGATGTTTCAGTGCTCGCGATGGCGGCGAGGTTTGCGCGGGAATGGCTGAGCTGCGCAGGCGAAAAAACCAAACGGGCAGGCTCAATCGATGAGCCTGCCCGTTGAATGAATCGAATCTCGGGGATTAGCGGATTAGTCAGTTCACCTGAACCTTGACCGGCTTGGCTTCCGGACGCTTGCTCACGCTGACCTCAAGAATGCCGTCCTTATAGCTTGCACGGATCGCATCGGTGGCCGCGTCCTCGGGCAAGGAAAAGGCGCGCTTGAACTGGCCGTAGGCGAGCTCCGCGACGTGAACCTCAGCGTCCTGCGCCCATTCGGGGCGTTTGCGTTCGGCGGCAACGAGCAGCGTATCGCCTTCCACGCGAACGTCGATCGACTCGCTCCTGAGCCCGGGCATCTCGAAGAAGAACCGGTACTGATCCTTGTCTTCGATCACCTCGGCGGGCGGCCGCCGCACCTGCGGCTGATTCATTTCGGCAAGCAGGCGATTGACGCGACCGTACAGCCATCCGTTACCGTTCCAGGCGTTCTCATATCTCAATTCCACGAGTTGTTCCCTCCATCGCTCATCAGACTATCTTTGGTACGAAGCCTGTTGATAATGGGAAGCTAAGTACGATCGGAGCGATGTCAAGTCGCGGATTGGACGATGGCCGGTCACAGGTTCAAGATGGCTGGTCGCGGGTTCGAAATGCTGCGGCGCTCACTCGGCGTCCTCGGATGAGACCGGGGGAGTGTCGGGGTGTTGCGCGCGTGCGATTTCGCGGGCGAAGCGGCGCGCCATCGCGCGGTCGCCATTGGCCTCGGCGAGCTTGCGACCTTCTTCGAGGGTGGTCACGGCCAGGGCGTGACGGCCGCGAGCAAGCAGGGCTCCGGCTTTACGAAAGACCTTGGCGTAACGCGCGCCCTTTTCGGCTGCATCCATGAGTCTCTGCGAGCCATCCGCGACCCGCGATTCAATCCTAGGGGGTCGGCTGACGATCATCCAGCCGGCGCGCGGCTATCGATTTAATCTGGACGCGCTGCTGCTCGCCTACTTTGCGCGCCCGCGCCGGGGCGATCGCGTGCTCGAGTTGGGCGCGGGATGCGGCGTGGTGGCGGCCGCGGTGGCGCGCCTCCATCGGCCGCGCGCGGTGACCGCGCTCGAGCTGCAGGAAGAGATGGTCGAGCTGATTCGGCGCAACGCCGAGCTGAATCAACTGCCGAGCCTCATCGCGGTCGGCGCCGATTTGCGCTCGCCGCCAAGCGCCGGACTGGCGCGCGCCTCGTTTGATTACGTGGTGGCCAATCCGCCCTATCGCGCCCTGGGTCACGGACGCCCAAGTCCGCACGTCGGACGATATCGGGCGCGCGCCGAAATCGACGCGGGGCTTGAGGACTTCATCGAAGCGGCGGCGCGTTATGTCACGGATCATGGCCGGGTGGCGTTCATCTTCAGTGCGACGCGCGCGGTGGAGTTGATTGACGGTCTGCGACGGCGTGCGCTCGAGCCCAAGCGGCTCCGTTTGGTGCATCCGTATGCCGAGGCGGCGGCGACGGCGATCCTGATCGAGGCGCGCAAGCAGGGCCGCGCCGCGGCGCTAATCGAACCGCCGCTGGTCGTCTGGGAGAAGCCGCGCCGCTACACGGCCGAGGCTGCGCGGATAATCGGCGGTGACTGGCAACTGAACCAGGGCCTCAAACCGTCGCGGCTCAACCACCTCGGGCGACGGCCTTGACCGGCAGTTGGGTGAGTCCGACGAGGCGGTTGTTATTGGTCCAGGCGAGGTCACCGACAAGTTCGAAGTGATCGAAGCGTTCGACCATCTCCTCGAAAATGATCCTGATCTCGATCCGCGCGAGACTGGCGCCGAGGCAGAAGTGGGTGCCGAGACCGAAGCCGACGTGGTCGTTGGGCTCGCGACCGATATCGAAGCGAAAGGGGTCGGCGAAGACCTCGGCGTCGCGATTCGCCGACATCTCCCAGATGGTGACCTTCTGCCCGCTGCGGATGAGCTGGCCGCGCAGTTCGGTGTCGCGGCTGGCGGTTCGCCGCTTGTAGACCGAGGGCGAGGTCCAGCGCACGATCTCTTCAACCGCCGTCTTGATGAGCGTGCGATCGTGTCGGAGGCGCTGCCATTGATCAGGATTCTGGATCATCGCGAGCAAGCCGCCGGCGATGGCGCTGCGGGTGGTCTCGGCGCCGGCGGGAAACAACAGGTTGAAGAAGGCGCGGAGCTCCTGATTGTTGAGTCGCGGGGAACCATCGTCGGATTCGGCATGAACGATAAGCGACAGGATATCGTCGGCGGGAGCGCGCCGTTTCCGTTCGATCAGTTGGTCGGCATAAGCGCTGAGGCGCTTAAGATACGGCGGCGACATCACCATGCCCTCGCCGGCGCCGACCGCAAGATCGACAATCTCGATTAGTTCGGCGCGGTCGTCCGGGGGCACGCCGAGGATATTGCAGATGACCTGCGCTGGCAGTTCGCGCGCGACGAGCGTCACGAAGTTGAAACCCTGCCCCGGCGGTATGCGGTCGAGGATTTCGCGCGAAAGGGTGCGGATGTCCGCCTCGAGGCGACCGATCATGCGCGGCGTAAAGCCCTTGTTGACCAGGCTGCGCAGGCGCCGATGCTTGGGGTCGTCGGTCTGGTGCAGTTGGTAGCCCATCCCCTTGCCGTCGAAAATCTGCGTGCCGCCCAGCTCGGAGGAATAGGTCTCGGCATCCTTGAAGACGCCGACGACGTCCGCATAGCGGCTGACGACCCAGAAGCCGACGCCGTTGGGAGTTTCCGCGGTCGGCGCGTGCCACCATACCGGATGCTCCTGGCGGAGCCAGGTAAAGAAGTCATGGGGGAAACCGGCGGCAAATGAACGACTGCTCGATAGATCGACGAGTTCCATCAGGCTTTATCCCTGGGCGAATGATTGCACAATGGGGAACATCAAGTCAGCATACGGCGCGGTCGGTCGCGGGTCCCGGGTTGAGAGCGCAAAAGCGCGGCGAGGGGCCGGCGGAGGCGATTGAGGGGGAGCGGCGGTATCGATTAACCCAGGGTTAGCATCGTGTTACATTGACTGCTCGGTTTACATTGACTCATCGGTCAGATTCGGAAAGTTATGGCGAAGCCAGCGTGATCGATACTGCACTAATCCGCCTGCCCTCCCGCGCCGAGGACCTGATTTTCGGCCGGCCATTGTTGGAACGCCTGCTGATAGTGTGTCGCCGGGTCGGGATCCAGCGTTTTATCGTGGAGGTGCCGCAAGCCGCGCGTGAAAGCGTCGGGACGGCTCTGCAAGCCTTTGGCGGCGGCGAACGGGTCGAGGTGGTGGATTCGCTGGCGGGCGTCCTCGGCGGTCTCGATCCCGAGGTTCCGTGCCTGCTGGTCAGCGGCAACTTGGTGATCGCGAAAGCGCAATTGCAGCGAGCGCTGACGCAATATGCCGACAATGGCGCGCACGGCCTGCAGATTATCACCGCGGATACGGAACACGGCGGATCGCTTAAGATCGGGCGGCCGAGGCAACTGCTCAGCGCGCTCGGCGGCGGTCCTCATAAGGATATACAAACGCTCGTCGCCCGGGGCGATTTGCCGTTCGCGCTGAATGGCCGTCCCGAGGATCGCAGCGAAGCCGAAGTCCGCCTCGCGCACGCCGTCCGCGATGAGAGTCGCGAGACCGATGCTCTCATGGCGCGCATCTTCGACCGTAAGCTTTCGTGGCGTCTAAGCCTCTGGCTGGCGCGCTTCGGGGTGGCGCCCAATGCGGTGACCCTGGCAAATACGGCTTTGGGTCTCTTCAGCGCCTTCCTGATGGCCGGAACGAGTTACTGGGTGCGGCTCGTGGCGGCGCTGCTGTTTCTGGTCTGCATCACGATTGACGGGGTTGACGGCGAGCTCGCCCGCCTGCGGATGGTCGAGTCGGACTTCGGCGGCAAACTGGATGTCCTGACAGACAATCTGGTGCATATCGCGGTCTTCGTCGGGTTGATGGTCGGATGCTATCGAACCAGTCATGACAATACCTATGTTTATCTATGTATTGCTCTGCTGGTTGGTTTCGCCTGCTGCGCAGTGGCAGTGGAGTATGCGCTGCGCGCGGGCAGCGAGTTGGGAACGGAGTGGGTCGGTCGCGTGGAACGGGCGACCGGCCGCGACTTCGCTTATGTGATCGTCGTGCTGGCGCTGATCGATCGGCTCCGGTGGTTCGCGTGGGGGACTGCGGCAGGCACTTATGTTTTCGCCCTGGTGCTGTGGCTGCTGACCCGACGGCATCGGCCGCGCGCGATGGTGAAGTCCGACGACGGTTTTGCTAACCTAGCGGTCAGTTCCAAGGAAGGTATCTTGGGGGATGGGGAAAAAGCCTAGAATCCTGCTGGTTCAGCCGACCACGGTGCATCTCGACGGTACTCCGCACAAGACGCGCTGGCGGCTGATCATGGGGCTGATGATCCCGTTGATGGCGGGGCTCACGCCGGACGAGTACGACGTCACGCTGTGCGACGAACGGCTCGAGGACGTCAACTTCGACGGCGGCTGGGATCTGGTGGGGATGACGACGACGATCGGGGCGTCGCTGCGCGCCTATCAGCTTGGCGACGAGTTCCGCAAGCGCGGTATCCCCGTGGTGATGGGCGGGTTTCATGCCACGCTGCAGACCGCCGAGGCGCTCAAGCACGCCGACGCGGTGGTCCAGGGCGAAGCCGACCTGGTGTGGGCGGGTCTCTTGCAGGACTGGCGCGACGGCAAGCTCAAGCAAATCTACAAGTCGGACAAGCTTCATGACCTCAAGAACCTGCCGCGACCGCGCCACGAGCTCCTGAAGCTGAATCGCTATCTGTTCAAGGCAGTGCCGGTGCAGGCGAGTCGCGGCTGTCCGTATCGCTGCTCGTTCTGCGAGATTCCGGTGTTCTACAGCGGGAGTTATCGCACGCGGCCGGTCGGCGATATTGTCGAAGAGATCAAGCAGGTGATGGCGGCGACGGGCTTCCGGCGCTTCCAGTTCATCGATGATCAGATCACTGGCAAGCACAAGTTTGCCAAGGAGTTATTCCGCGCTCTGGAACCGCTCAATATCAAGTTCTCCTGTCTCTGGACGGTCAATTCGAACCACGACGAGGAGCTGCTCGAACTGGCGGCAAAGGCGGGGATCTTTCATGTCAATATCGGCGTGGAATCGATCAGTCAGGACAGCCTGCTGTCGATGAACAAGATCCAGAACCACGCCAAGGACTACAAGAAGCTGCTGAAGCGCCTGGAACATTACGGGATCTATTACTCGCTCAATTTTCTCTTTGGCCTCGAAGAGGATCACCCGCGAATCTTCGAGGATACGCTGCGCTTCCTGCACGAGGTCAAGGCGCCCGAGGCCTTCTTCAACACGGTTACGCCGCGCGTCGGCACGCCGATGCGCACGCAACTGGAGAACGAAGGCCGCGTGATCATTCCGGATGCGGACATGTACACCAATAACTTCCGCTGCATGTTCGTGCCGAAGAACCTTTCGCCCCAGCAGGTCGAGGAAGGGGTCTGGCGCTGCACCAAGGAGTTTTACTCGTTCAAATCGATGTTCAAGCGGCTGCTGATGCCGCCGGGCAAGTTCACTATCCAGGGACTTACCGAAAACCTGCTGTTCTGGTATGGCGCGAAGCGTCAGATCGATCCGGTGGACTACTATTAAGTGGCAATTGCGAGGCCGGACGCGGTCGGCTCACGGAGGCTCTTGACGGGAATCCGGTAGCGCCGTCCCGGATAATCTGACGAAACGGCGTCGCGGAGCTTGCGCATAGCGGTGGGGTGCAGATGGAGAGCGCGGTTTCGAGTATCGAGGGCACTGCGGGCGGCAGCGAGACGGAGCTGATTCGCAGCGAGCTCCAGACGATCGCCGCCGCACTCGACCAGGGAAGCTATCAACCCGGAGCGTGGCGGCGCGTAACCGAGCGGATTCGGCGTCTGCCCCAGGCCGACCGACTCGCCCTCGCCCCCGATGTCAGCGCCGTCAGTCGTCGGCTCCATTCCCGTCGCTACCAACGGACGCTGGGCGTACCAGGGGCGCTCTTGATGGAGGCCTGGCTGGCAATTTTCGGCGGCTTTCTGATCGCCGCCGGTATCGCCCATAGCTCCAACCTGCGGGCGATCCTCGGGATGCTGCTATGGGTCTCGACCTTTGAGCCGCTGTTGAAGGTCGCGGTCGGCACGGCGCTCGGCGTGACCTACGACTACGCGTATCTCTACGGCGGTCTGGAGCCGCGCTTCAAGATGAACTACGGCAGCTACCTCGCGATGGCGCCGTTAGCGCGCGTGCTCTTGCAGTTCAGCGGGATGCTCGGATCGCTAATCGGCGCCGCGCTGGCCGGCCATCTGACCTTTTATGTATTGCCGACGGCGCACGCGGTCTCATGGATCGCCTTTTGGGTTTTGTTGGCGATTAACCTGGGCCAGCTAATCGCGGGCTTTCTGGGAATCGAGCGTCTCGGCGGAATGCGCCTGCCTCCCGGCAGTTCAACCACCCTGGTCACGGAATGGCGTTGGTGGCGGCAGAAGGATTCTGCCGCTGCTCCGACCTGACCGCGATAATCAGACGGCAGGTCAGTGGCGCGGCCCGCCGCCGAACCGCGGCAGCGCTGGCCAGACGCTGGCTAAACTACGGGCGAAGTGTTCAGGGTCGACTCTAGGAACCGCTCCTTGAAGGCCTCCGGCGTCATCTTGACGCAGGCGGCGAGACGCGAGAGCTCGGGTTCGGCGAAGTCGGACGGCTCCAGGCGAATCATGTAGGAGCGGGCCACGCGATAGGCTTCGGTGGTCACGTCGACCATCCGCACCTGGACCCGGCCGGTGACAGGGTCCAGGAGATGGCTGAATTCGATCGGCACGGTGCGTCCGCCGGCGATCGCGATGAGCGCGCCGGAGCCGCCGTCGAGCAGGTAATGCACGGCGCCGTAGCCGAGCGTGCGCGTATACTCGACGTCGAAGGCGGAGGGCTTGGCGCAGCGGAGCTCGTAGCCGATATCCTTGGCCACGACGGTCACTTCGACGCCGAGCCTGGTGAGGGCGTCGCGCACGCGGTCGCGCAGTACGATGCCGAGGGGGACGTCGGCGATATGCAGATGGCCGTAGGGATCGCGCTGCGGGCCGGAGGAGGCCAGCAACTGTCCGGTATCCATCCGCTCAGCCACCCCTTCGGCGATGACCGCGACACCGTGGTCGCGGCCGGCGGCGCGGCGCTTGATAATCGCGCCGACAATCGTATCGACGACCGTGTTGAGCTCGATCTTCTCGCTCTGGAATTCTTCGGGAATAACCGCCAGGGTGGCGCCGGCCGATTTGCACATACTGAGCGCCAGCGAGCCCGACTTGCGGCCCATCGTGACCGCGAGGTACCAGCGGCCGGTGGTGCGCGAGTCTTCCATCAGGGCTTCGATAATCGCCGTGCCGACGGCGCGCGCCGTGTCGAAGCCGAAGGTCGGCGCATTCTCGGGCAGCGGGAGATCGTTATCGATGGTCTTCGGCACGGTGACGACGGCGATGCGCCCGTCGCTGCGGGCGGCGATCTGCGAGGCACCGTAGGTGGTGTCATCGCCGCCGATACAGACCAGGTAATCGATGCCGAGGGCGAGGAGGCTTGAGAGCGCGCGCTGCAGGCTCGCTTCGTCGCGCGCCGGATTGGTGCGCGAGGTCCGCAGCACCGAGCCGCCGGTGAAATGAATCCGGCTCACGTCCTCGAGGCGCAGCTCGACCGCGTGGCTGGTGTCGCCCGCGACCAGCCAGCGAAAGCCCTCGCGCAGGCCGATGACGCGGAGTCCATTGTTGAGCGCCTCGATGGCGGCGGCGGCGATGACCCCGTTGATTCCGGGTGCGGGTCCGCCGCCGACGAGGATGCCGAGGGTCTGTTTGCGGTTGGAAACTCCCATCGCCACACTCATTCACTGAGACTTCGTGAAGGCGTTTTTACTAGCCCAAACCGACTTCAGCGTCGCGTCAGCCGCGCGGCGAGGGCGCAGCGTGCCGGGAGGTCCTCAGCCGGCGAGCGACGGCGGGACGCTTAATCGATTCAACAACAGCGACATCAGCGAGGCAATCGCGTCGCGCCGGCCGCTCGGATCAGATGACGAAGACTCAGGGCGCCGGTTTCATCGAGGGTAGTATTCTTCGAGCAGGTACTTCACGTCTGGCCGGCCGAGGACCTCGACGAAGCAGATCTCGTCGGCGGCGTTGAGGTCGAGGATGAGGAAGCCTTCGACCGGCTGCAGCTCGACAACGCGGGCAACCTTGACCTCGCCGACGGTGGCGAAGCTGGCGCAGTTGTCGTCGGCGCAATCACAAATCGAGGTGATTCGCAGGGCGCGGACCTGCGCCTCGAGCGGCTCGGCGCCGGTCCCCTGCAAAAGGTAGACAATCTCCTCGACAAGGTCGGGAAGGATTTCGCTCATCAGCGGGGCAGCGGTCATGCCGCATCAGCGTAATCGAAGTCAGCGGACGATCAACATGGTGGCTCAACTTGACGGCGCGAACTGCGGCTTCGAAGCGGCGCGGCCGGCCTCCCCGAATCCGCGGACGGGGGGACGCCTCGCGCGGGTCCCCGCGGAGGAATTGATGCCGCGAGCTCTTGTCGTGAGCCGCGCGACAGTCAAAGATGGCGGCGCATCGGAGGAGGAAGGGGCCCGGTGGCCCCACCGGTCTTCAAAACCGGCCTGGCGGGCATTGCGCTCGCCGGAGGGTTCGACTCCCTCCCCCCTCCGCCGCCTTTCCGCCGCCGGACGGTATTAGCCCGGTTGTCATGAAGCATAAGCCGATGCTCGATCGGTTAGGACCGGCTAAGATGAGGTTTCAGGGCGCGGACGCTTTGGCGGGGGCCATTGCGGAGGGCCGGGAGCGGGCTTGCCTGCGTTTGGACCTGAAGCCATGATAGCCGCGCGCTTGACAATGAAGTCACGCGAACCTACAGAGGGCGGTACGATGAGCGAACTGGTCGAACGCAGGGAAGACCTCGTAAAGTATTTCGCCAGTGGCGCCAAACCGCGCGAACAATGGCGGATCGGCACCGAATACGAGAAGATCGCCGTCGCCGCGGATAGCGGGCGCGCGCTGCCGTTTTCGGGTCCGCACGGCGTCGAAGAGATTCTGCGCCGGATGATCGAGCGGTTCGGCTATGAGCCGGACGACGAGCAGGGACGGATTATCGCGCTCAAGGGCGGGCGCGCCCCGATAACGATCGAGCCGGGCGGCCAGATCGAGCTCTCCGGCGAACAATGCGAGACGATCCATTGCGCCAACGAAGAGTTCACCAAGCACGTGGCGCAATTGATCGAGATTGGCAATGAGATCGGCGCGGCGATCCTCGGCCTGGGGATGCAGCCGATCAGCCGTATCGACGAGATCGAACTGCTGCCGAAAGGCCGCTACCGCATCATGTATCCCTACATGGCGCGCAAGGGCCGGCTGGGTCAGCGCATGATGAAGCAGACCGCGGGCGTCCAGGCCAATCTTGATTATCGGGACGAGGCGGACGCGATGCGCAAGTTGCGCCTGAGCATGGGCCTGGTGCCGCTGCTCTATGCGATCTTTGCCAACTCGCCGCTCTGCGACGGCAGTCTGAACGGGTATCAGAGTTATCGCGGGCACATCTGGCAGGACACCGATCCTGACCGTTGCGGAATGCTGGAATTCGTTTTTCGCGATGATGCCGGGTTCGAGGACTATGTCGATTACGCGCTCGACGTGCCGATGTACTTCCTCGACCGCGACCATCGCTATATCGACCTGACGACGCCGCCGGGGCTGACGTTTCGTCAGTTCATGGAGCGCGGCTATCGCGGCGAGCGCGCGACGCTCGAGGACTGGGCGACCCATCTGACGACGATCTTCACCGAGGTGCGGCTCAAGAAGTATATCGAGGTGCGGACCGCCGACAGTCAGCCGCCGGCGTTGATGCTGTCGCTGCCGGCGCTCTGCAAGGGGATCCTTTACGACGACGACTGCATGACGGGGGCGTGGGACCTGGTTAAACGCTGGACCTTCGCCGAGCGCCGCGAGTTGACCGACGAAGCGCACAAGCGTGGGCTCGAGGCGCGGGCCGGCCGGATAAGCTTCCGCGACCTCGCGCTCGAACTGATCAATATTGCGATTATCGGCCTCGTCCGGCAGCATCAGGTGGATGCGCGCGGCAACGACGAGAGCATCTATCTGTTGCGGATGCTCGACCAGGTACGATCGGGCTGGACGCAGGCGCGCCTTACGATCGAGCAGTGGAAGGGTCGGTGGAATTACGACGTGCAGCGGATGATCGCGGCGTGTTCGTATCAGGCCGAGCAGAATCTTTAGGGCGGGGACGATCGATGCATGAATGGGTTCAGTTTGTCGGAACGCCAGACCTTCCTGCTGAACGTGCTGCTCGGCGTTCTGATCATCCCCTTCGTCGGCCTCTGCGTTAACGACCTTATCCGCTTGCACTACGCCCCGACGATCCTGCCGGGGGCGACCGAATTTTCTCATCAGCGGATGCCGCCGATGCGGACGCGGCCGCTGCCGCGGGCGTATTACGACACGATCGTCCGGCGCGATATCTTCAATCTGGCGCCGCCGCCGCAGGCGCGGTCGCAGCCGGTCGAGAATGAGATCCTGCCATGGCGACTGGTGGGAACCTCGCTCGTCTCGTCGGGGAAGCCGTACGCTATTCTCGAGAATCAGATGGGCGTGCAGACCCTCTATCGGGTCGGCGAGAACGTGCCGAACGCCGGTTTGCTCCTGGATGTCGAGCCGGATCGGGTGGTGGTGCTCCACAACGGTCATCGCGTGGCGATCAAGATGGACCTGGTGACGCCGGCGCCGGGGCCGCCGCCACCACCGATGCCGGGGTTTATGCGGCGCCGTCCGGCCTTCGGCCGCGATGGTCCCGGGTTCGGCCCCGGACGACTGGGGATGCAGGGTCCGGGTATTCGGCCCTTGGGCGAGAATCGCTTTCTGGTCGATCGGCGGATGGTGGACAGCGAATTGAATAACCCCGCCCCGCTGTTCACCCAGATGCGCGCGACGCCGAACGTCGTCAACGGACAGCCGAACGGGTTTCTGCTGACGGAGATTCAACCTAACTCCGTTTTTCAACAGATCGGGCTGCAGGATGGCGATCTGCTGTCGAGCGTCAACGGGCAGAGCGTCGGCGATCCGATTAAAGCCATGGGGTTGCTGCAATCGCTGCAGAATTCGCCGGCGATCACGCTTAACGTGATTCGCAACGGCGCCCCGATCCAGTTGTACTACAATATCCGCTGATTGCCCGACGCGGAGGGCGCGAGGCCTGTCGTGTAGGCGTGGCGGAAGGCGCTCCCGCTCCGGACTTCGGGGAGCGCCTGCGCGTTCTGCGCCTCATGGGGCGCGACAGCGCCGCGAACGGGCCTACTGGGCCATGTAACCGCCGTCAACCGGGAACGGCACGCCCGTCACATATGAGGCCTTGTCCGAGCAGAGCCACGCCACGGCCTCGGCCACCTCTTCGGGCTGGCCGAGGCGTTTCATGGGTTCCGAGCGAATATAGCGCTCTTCGATATCGGGTCTGCGGGCGAAGCCTTGCTGCAGGAGCGGGGTGTAGATCGGCGCGGGACAGACCGCGTTAACCCGGATGCCGTGCCGGGCGTATTCGAGCGCAGCCGCCTTGGTCAATCCTGCAACGCCGTGCTTGGCGGCGGTATAGGCGGGCACGCGGATCGCGCCGGTTAGTCCCATGATCGACGACGTATTGACGATCACCCCACTGCCCTGCTTGAGCATCTGCTCGATCTCGGCGCGCATACAGAGCCATACGCCGGTGAGGTTGACGGCAATCACGCGGTTCCAATCGGCGAGGCTGTACTCATGGGTCAGCTTGGCGGCGCCGCCGATGCCGGCGTTGTTGAAGGCGCAGTCGAGCCGGCCGAACCTGGTGACGGCGGCGACGACGGTGGCGTTAACGTCGGCCTCGACGGCACAGTCGCATCGGACGAAGATAGCGTCGGCGCCCGCTTCCCTGACCATCGCGAGGGTTTCCTGGCCGCCGGCTTCCGCCACGTCAGCCAGCACGAGTCGCGCCCCTTCGCGCGCAAAGACGCGCGCCGTGGCGCGGCCGATTCCCGATCCGGCACCAGTAATCAATGAGACCTTGCCCTCGAGCGTTCCCGCCATGGTTCCTCCTTGGCGCCGACTGTCGGCCGATTGAGAGGAACCTACACAATGCGCTAAGGAAGCGTCAAAGGCGCGCGGAAACTTCGCACGGGCGTTTGCCGCGAGCTCATCGCAAAACCGGGGAGAAGGTGGTTATGGCGCGAATCAATGGCGGTGAAATGGTGGTGCGAGCGCTGGAACGCGAGGAAGTGCACAATGTCTTTGCGCTGCATGGCGGCCATCTCGACGCGATTTTCGGCGCCTGCCGCGAGCATGGCCTGCGCGTCATCGATACCCGCCATGAACAGGCGGCGGCCCATATGGCCGACGGCTGGGCGCGCGCCACGGGGCGTCCCGGGGTGGCGATGGTCACGGCCGGACCCGGCGTCACCGACGCCGTCACGGGGGTGGCGAACGCCTACCTCGACGCGATTCCGATGATTCTTATCGGTGGACGCAGTCCGCTGCTCGACGATGAACTGCTGCCCTTGCAGGGCGGGATTGACCAGGTCGCGCTGATGCGACCGATAACCAAATGGGCGCATTCGGTCACCCACGTCGAGCGGATCCCCGAATTCGTCGCGATGGCGTTTCGGCAGGCGACCTCGGGTCGTCCCGGACCGGTCTTCCTCGAAATTCCCATCGATGTGCTGTTTGCGCGGGCCGAGGAAGAGAAGGTGCCGTTTCCGCAGAACTATCGGCCGAAGGCGCCAGCGGGGCCGAGTGCGGCGGCGCTGAAGCAGGCGCTTGAATGGCTGAGCGAGGCCGAGCGTCCGGCGATCCTTGCGGGTGGCGGCGTCTGGTTCGCACAGGCGGCGCAGGCGCTGACCGAGTTTGCGGAGCTGACCCATACGCCGGTAATGGCCAACGCGAAGGCGCGCGGGTCAATCTCGGAGGAGCATCCGCTGTGTTTCGGGGCGTTCGGCGCGATCCATCCCGCGGCCCATCAGCGACGCGGCAATCGCAGCGCCGATCTGGTTATCCTGCTGGGTACCCGAATCGGGCTGCAGACTGGGGGTCGCAACAGCCTGATTCCGTCAGACGCGCGGGTGATCCAGGTCGATATCGAACCGGAGGAGATCGGACGCGGACGCAGTATCGAGTTGGGGATCGTGGCGGACTGCGGCGAGTTTCTGCGCCAGGCTATTGCGGCCGCGCGCGGGCATAAGTTCAACGACCATCAGGCGTGGATCGAGCAACTGACGGCGATGCGCGCCGGCCAAAGATCAAAATGGGACGACGCCATGAAGACCGAACGGCCGATCCATCCGGCGCGGATGGCGCGTGAAGTCGTCCAGGCGCTGGCGCCCGACGCGATCGTCGCCGCCGACGGCGGCGAGACCGCCGCCTGGATGGCCAACGCCTTTCGCGCGCGCCAGCCCGGATGCTTCCTGAGCCACGGTTACCTCGGCTGTCTCGGGATCGGCATCCCCTTCGCGCTGGCGGCCAAGACGGCGCATCCGACGCGCCAGGTGGTTTGCGTGATCGGCGACGGCTCGGTGGGGCTCAATTTCGCGGAATTCGATACCGCGGTGCGCCACAACCTGCCGGTGACGGTGATTATCAACAACGACATGCAGTGGGGCATGTCCAAGCACGGACAGGATCTGGCGTGGGGTCCCGGCAACGCGATCGCGACGGAGCTTGGCGTGGTCCATTATGAACGCGCGGCCGAAGGGCTGGGCGCGCATGGCGAATTCGTCGAGAAGGCCGAACAGATCGCGCCGGCGCTGCGGCGGGCCTTCAACAGCGGACGCGCCGCCTGCGTGAATATCATGACCGATCCCGGCGTAATCGAGCCCGGCACGCTCGCGATGTACAGCGCGTTCAGCGGCGGGCGACCGCCGAAAACCGCGGCGAAGGCGGGCGAGGCGGCCGTCGAGGAGAACAAGTCGGGCGAAACCATGCTGCCCTATTACGGGAAGCGAAAAATTGACTAGCTGTTAGCAGAACGCTAGCGATAGAGTTCAGGACGCGCACAGATGCTCGAAGGCTTCGATCATAAAAGGATCGTCACGGCGGGCGCCGAAATCGCCGTCGCCGTGGCCGGCAAGGGACCGCCGCTTCTGCTCCTGCATGGCTATCCGCAGACGCATGTGATGTGGCACAAAGTCGCGCCGCGACTCGCGGAGCGGTTCACGGTCGTGCTGCCGGACCTGCGCGGTTACGGCGCGAGCAGCAAGCCGGCCAGCGATGAGCGGCATCTCGCCTACTCGAAGCGCGTAATGGCGCAGGATATGGTCGAGGTGATGGGGCGGCTCGGCTTCGACCGCTTCGATCTGGCAGGGCATGATCGCGGCGGCCGCGTCAGCTATCGGCTCGCGCTCGACCATCCGGCGCGCGTCCGTCGGCTGGCGGTGCTGGATATCATCCCGACCATCGAGCAGTTCGAGCGTCTGAATCGCCATACGGCCCGCGCGGCGTATCATTGGTATTTCCTCGCGCAGCCAGCACCCTTTCCGGAAACCCTGATTGGCAAAGATCCGGACTACTTCCTTGACTACTGCATGCAGGGATGGGCGGGGAGCGCCGACGCCTTTACCACCGCAGCGATGGCGGCGTATCGCGAGGCTTTTCGCAACCCGGAGGTGATCCATGCCTCGTGCGAGGACTACCGCGCCGGCATCAGTTGCGATTGCGAGTACGACGAAGCCGATCGCAAGGCCGGGACCAGAATTGCAGCGCCGATGCTCGCGTTGTGGGGCGCGCGCGGCCGCCCGAATCGCGGCCAGGGGATGCTCGAAGTATGGAAGACCTGGGCGGTTGACGTGCAGGGAGTCGCTATCGACTGCGGCCATTTCATCCCGGAGGAGCGTCCCGACGAAACGGTGGCCCATCTGACGGGATTCTTCGGATAAGCTATCCGGTCCGATCTGCAGACAGATGCGCTAGCGCAGACGGTGCCGGCCGAGAGGAGCGGCTGGCGGGCGGCGCCGCTCGTTCTCCAGGCGAGCCAGCTATATGCGTGGGCGCTCGCGATCGTCGCTGACGCGCCCCCGCTTTACACGGTCACGGCGGCGCTGCTTATCGGCGACGCTGCGGGCAACTGTCACTTCCATGCGCCGCCAGGGAGCGCGGCGACGGTGGGGCTCGCGGCCGTCGCGCTGATGCTATGGAACTATCGGCGCGAGGGCGTTCTGCTGGCCTTGCTGGCACTGGCCGCGGCGGCCACCAGCCCGGTGTATGAGCTGCTGAATCCTGCCGGCGGCGCGCGGAGTCTCGGGCGTTTCGCGGATGGTTCGACGGTGACGGTTGAGGGGTACCTCGATCAGGCGCCGGAGCGGATCGAAGAGGAGCGCGCGGGCCTTCGCCTGAGCCTCAGAGTGGAGCGCGCCGGTCTGGCGGGGGAAGCTTTGAGCCCGACCGACGGCCATATTCGCGTTTCCCTCGCCGAGAGCTTTCCTTTGCGCATCGGCGACGAGCTGCGGGTAACCGCGCGGCTGCGCTTTCCGCGCAACGACGGCAATCCGGGCGAGTTCGATTATCGCGGATGGCTTTTGCGGCAGGGGATCGACGCGTCGATGTTCGTGCGCGCCACGCGATCGGCGCCGCATCCTTATGAGCTTATCGGGCAGCGGCCGTTTCCGATTGCGGTGCGGGTCGAGGCGGTCCGCGAGCATATTGCGCATTTTATCGACGCGCACCTGACCTATCCGGAGAACGTCGAGATGCGCGCGCTGATTATCGGCGATCGCGGTGGGATCGGCGAGCAACTGCGCGACGACTTTGCGCTGACCGGCATGGCCCATCTGCTGGTCATATCCGGGCTGCATCTGGGCCTGGTCTTCGCGACCGCGTTCTTTTGCGTGCGTCTACTGATTGGCTTCGGCGCGCCGGCGCTGATGATTCGGGGCTACGCCAACAAGGTCGCCGCGCTGGCGAGCGTAATCGCGGTGTGCGCCTATGCCGCCATCGCGGGCCATCGCGTCTCGACCATCCGCGCTCTCGTGATGGTGCTCAGTTATGCGCTGGCGATCGCGCTGGATCGCTCGCGCGAGCTGGTTTCCAGCCTCGCGCTGGCCGCGCTGGTGCTGATCATTGCCTTGCCCGGATCGACGGCGGATATCGGCTTTCAGCTTTCGTTCGCCTCGGTCCTGTTCATCCTGCTCGGGATGGGTCGGTTCGCGGCCTGGTGGCGATGGCATTACGCCAATCCCTTCGCCGTGGATCTGCCGCGTTCGCGTCTTAATCTGTGGGCGGAGACGATCGCCGGATATATCGCGGTGTCGTTCTGGGCGGCGCTGGGAACTGCGCCGCTGACCGCGTTCCATTTTAATCAGTTCTCCCTGGTCGGCATCGTGGCCAACGCCGTGGTGGTGCCGATCATGGGCTTCGGGTCGGTCGTTCTGGGCCTGCTGGCGAGCGCGATAAGCCTGGTCTCGGAGCGGATAGCCGCGCCGATTCTGATCGGGGCGGGTCGACTCGCCGGGCTGGGGACGCGGCTCGCGGTCTGGTTCAGGCACTGGCCGCTGGCATGGTATCGGATTTTTACGCCGACTCCGCTCGAGCTGGTGATCATCTACGGCTTGCTGCTGCTTTGGCTGACCGCGCCGCTAGCGGGGGCAGGCATCCTTGCGCAAGTCGGACGGCTGGAGCGCTCTTCAACGACGTCATCGAGAGCAGGGTTGCGCCGGTGGTGTGGCGCCGCGCTGAGCGTTGCGCTCGCGATCGACGTCGCCTACTGGCTGCAGCAGCGCTATCTGTGCCCTGACCTGCGCATCACCTTTCTCGCGGTCGGCGAAGGTGACGCCGCGGTGGTGCGCTTCCCGGGATCGCGCGTGATGCTGATCGATGGGGGCGGCGCGTTCGGCGGCGCGTTCGATCCGGGCGAGCGGATCGTCGCGCCTTATCTGTGGTCGCAAAAGATCATGCAGGTGGATTACGTGCTGCTGAGCCATCCGGATCGCGATCACTACGGCGGATTGATCTATATCGTGCGCAATTTCAGAGTCGGCGCCTTCTGGACCAGCGGCGTCGAAAGCCCGGATATCACGTACGGGGTTCTGCTCGACGCGCTGCGGCGCGCGCCGACGGCAAGCGCGACCTGCAATGCGGCGCATCCGCCGACGGCTATCGGTGGCGTGCTGCTGCGATGCCTCGGACCACTCGCGACGATGGCCGAGCTCAAGGAAAACAACTCCTCGATGGTGGTGCGGCTCGACTACGGGGCGTCGTCGATTCTCTTTGCGGGCGACCTCGAAGCGAAGGGCGAACGCGAGCTTATCGCCGCCGGAGCGAATCTGCGCGCGGCGGTGCTCAAGGTGCCGCATCACGGCAGCCATACCTCGTCGAGCGCGGCGTTTGTGGCGGCGGTCAGTCCGGCGCTGGCGGTCATTTCGCTGGGTTATCACAATCGCTTTCACTTCCCGGCCGCGGAAGTCATTGCGCGCTATCGCGCGGCGCATGCCACGGTGCTGCGCACCGACGAAGACGGCGCCATCAGCGTCGAGGCCAGTCCGACGACGATCACGGTGACGAGCTACCGCAACGGCCGGGTGGCTTTGCCGCGATCGGTCCGCTAGCGCGCATCGACGTAATGGCGCCGCAGCCAGGCGGGCGACGCGCCGGCAAGAAACAGGGACTTGATTATCCACATGCGCAGGATGGTGCGCAGAAAACCGCCCCGCCGCCATCGCCGCGCCGAAGTGACCACTCGCTCCCGCAGGCACACGAGACGGCCGCAGCGTCGCAGCCGGCGGACGAAGTCAACGTCCTCGCACAAGTCAATCTCGCGAAAGCCACCGAGCCGAACAAAGGAGTCGCGGCGCACGAATATCGCCTGGTCACCGGTTGCGCTGCGCATCAGGCGTGAGCGCAGATTGATCAGCGCCGCGAGCATCCGGTAGCGCCAGGCCGGATCATCGAGGTCAAGGTCAAAGCGACCGCCCACCGCGCGCGGATCGCTTAAAGCCTGTTCAATCGCGCGCGCGAAGGTGATCGGCACGCGGGTATCGGCGTGGACGAAGGCGAAAACGTCGGCGCCGGCGGCCGTCGCGGCGCCCGCATTCATTTGCACGGCGCGCCCGCGCGGAGCCTCGATCAAGCGATCACAAAGCGGGCGCGCGACCGCGCAACTGCCATCGCGGCTGCCGCCATCGACCACGACGATCGTGGCGGTGGGGTCAGCGGCGCGGAGGGCGCGCAGGGTCGCCGCGATCACCGGCGCTTCATCGAGCACCGGCACGATAATCGCGAGTTTCACGGTCGCGGATTGATTAGGGCAACGGATGCGGCGGGCGGATAATCGCGAATCAGGACCTTGCGCCCGCGCACCTCCAGCCGACCCTCCTGGTAGAGGCGGATCGCGTAGGGATAGATGCGATGCTCCTCGGCGTGGATGCGCGCGGCCAGGCTCGCCTCGTCGTCTTCGGGGAGAATCGGGACGACCGCCTGGATAATGACCGGGCCATCATCGACGCCTTCGGTCACGAAGAAGACCGTGCATCCTGTGAAGCGGGCACCATAGGCGAGCGCCTGCCGGACCGCATCGACGCCGGGAAACGCCGGGCAGAGCGCCGGGTGAATATTGAGGATCCGGTTGGGAAACGCCCGCAGCATCACCGGCGACAGCAGTCGCATGAAGCCGGCGCAGGCGACCAGCTCGACCTCGTGCGATTGCAGGGCGCGCACCAGGGCGCGATCGAAGTCCTCACGCGTGGTGAAGTCCCGATGACTGATAACCTCGCAGGGGATCCGCGCGCGTTCGGCGCGGCGCAGTCCGCCGGCCTCGGCGCGGTTGGCAATCACCACGCGCAGGTCGGCGCAGAGCTCGCCTCTGGCGACGGCGTCGATCATGGCCTGGAGATTGGTGCCTTCACCGGAGATCAGCACACCGAGTTTGACCGGCGCCGCGGTGCTCATCGGTAGGTCACGCCGCGCGCGCCGCGTTCCAGGGAGCCGATGATATATGCCGGCTGCCGGCGACGCTTGAGAAAGCTGACGATCGCGTCAGCCTGGTCGGGCGCGGCCACGGCAACCATCCCGATGCCATTGTTGAAGGCGCGGTCCATCTCGGCGCGATCGATTTTGCCGCGGCGCTGAATCAGATCAAAGATCGGCGGTACGGGCCAGCTCCCGCGTGCGATGGTAGCGCGCAATCCCTTCGGCAGCACGCGCGGGAGGTTCTCCGGGATGCCGCCGCCGGTGATGTTAGCGAGCCCCTTGATGGCAAACCGCTCGAACAGTTCGAGGGCGAGTTTTACATAAATGATGGTGGGACGCAGAAGCTCATCGCCGAGCGTGCAGCCAAGCTCGGCCAGATGCGCGCCGAGGCGCAATCGGCCGCGTTCCAGCAGGACCTTGCGCGCGAGTGAGAAGCCGTTCGAGTGCAATCCGCTCGACGCCAGCCCGACGAGCACGTCGCCGACACGCATCGTTGCCGGCTGCGGGATGCGATCGCGCGGAACGATACCGACGGCGAAGCCGGCAAGGTCGTACTCGCCGGGCTGGTACAGTCCGGGCATCTGCGCCGTTTCGCCGCCGACCAGCGACGCGCCCGCCAGTTTGCATCCGCGGGCAAGCCCCCGAACGATGGCGATGGCGGTTGCCTCGTCGAGACGGCCGCAACCGATGTAATCAAGAAAAAACAGCGGGCGCGCGCCATGGCAGACGATGTCGTTGACGCACATCGCGACGCAATCGATGCCGACGCTGTCATGGCGGCCGGTCGCGAAGGCAATCTTGAGCTTGGTGCCGACGCCGTCGGCGCCGGCCACCAGCACGGGTCGTGCGAGACGGGCGGCGCCGTCCAGATCGATCATCGCACCGAAGCCGCCGATCGCACCCAGCACCTGTTTTGACAGCGTCGCGCGCGAGAGCCGGCGAAAGATCGGCACCAGCCGTTCCTTGCGCTCAATATCGACGCCCGCGGCCTTGTAGGTTAAGCGCGCCATTTTACGCGATACGCCGAGCGAGGGCCGTCGCGCGCCACGCCTGCCGCCCAGAAGCATAGGTCGTCAGGCCCTCGCGGTAGTGAAGCATCTCCATGTCGGCAAGTATCGCGCGCAGTTCGTCATGCTGCAGCATGAACTTCGGATCATGGGGATGGCCGAGCGGAAGCTGAGCTATCGTAAAGGTATCGAACAGCAGCACGCCACCGATCCGCAGCGCGCGTTTCAACTGCGGCACGAGCCGGCGGTCGAGGTAGGAGATGTTGACGACGAGGTCGAAGACCGCGTGGCGAAACGGGAAGGACTCTTCGAGGTCGGTGATGAGCGGGAAGATCGGCAGATGCTCGAGCGCCGCGAGCCGCCCGACCGTGCGCATCGCCGCGACCGAGTAGTCGGCCGCGACGACGCGAAAGCCGGCGCGGGCGAGAGCGATCGCGTTGCGTCCGGTACCGGCAGCTATATCGAGCGCGAGACCGGGCGGGATCACCGGCAGCAGCTCGAGCAAGCAGGGTTCGGGTGGGCCGGGAGCCGCGTCGCGATGACGTTTCTCCCACGATGCGCGTCGCACGAGGCTCATAGCGCGCGCGCCAGTGCAAGAACATCGACGCGGCGCGCGCCGCTGCCGAGCAGGGTCCGCGCACACTCATCGACCGTGGCCCCGGTGGTCATCACGTCGTCCACCAGCAGCACCCGGCGACTTGCGACCGCCGCCGGCCGGGCGACGCGGAAGGCGTCGTGCACGTTGCGCTGCCGCTGACGGCGATCCTGGGCGGTCTGCGCCGGAGTTGCCCGGGTGCGCATCAGCACGTTGACCGCAAGCCTGCTGCCGAGACGCCGCGCGACCTCCATGCCGAGCAGGGCCGCCTGGTTGAAACCGCGCCAGCGCAGCCGCTCCGGATGGAGCGGCACGGGCAGGACAAGGTCGTAGCCGTTTTCGGCAAGCGGCAACGGATCGGTCAGGCACTCGGCGAGCGCATGGCTCAGCGACTGGTCGCGCCCATACTTATGGCGGCGGATGAGCGAGGGGACGACAGCCGTGGCCTCCTCGCTCGAGCGGTACCTGGTGACGGCGCGCGCGGCGGTGAAATGAGGCGGCGTCTGGCGGCAGACGCCGCATGAGGGCTCGCCGCCGTCCGCGGCGCGGTCGTAAAGCGGGATGCCGCACGTGACGCAGAGCGGGCCATGGAGCCTTTCGATCCCCGCGAGACAGGCGGAACAGAGCCGCGCGCGGCCGTCGATTGGCAGGCGGATGCCGCACCCGGCGCATCGCGGCGGAAAGACAAAATTGACGAGGTACCGAAGCATCAACGCACTAGACTTTAAGCGCCACCAGCCGGCTCATCAACCCGCGAACCGCTCATGTCTTGGGAGGGGCGCAGAGCTAACCGCATCGCGACCGTATGTGCTATAGAGGCGCCATGGACGCACCACTCAAGGGTATCAGGGTAATCGACTGGACGATTTGGCAGCAGGGGCCGGTCGCCACCGCGATGCTGGCTGACATGGGCGCGGAGGTTATCAAGATCGAGGAACGCGAGAAGGGGGACCCGGGCCGCTCGATCTTTTCGATGGGCGGCGCGTCGGCGCAGCGCCAGGGTCTGAATTACTATTTCGAGGCCAACAATCGCCATAAGAAAAGTATCGCACTCGACCTGAGCAAACCGGCGGCACGCGAGATCGTCTACAAGCTCGCGGAACGCAGCGACGTCTTCGTGCAGAATTTCCGCAAAGGCGTCGCCGATCGCCTCGGTCTTGGCTACAAGGACCTGAGCGCGCGCAATCCGAAAATCATCTATGCGAATGCGACCGGTTACGGGCCCAACGGCCCAGACGCCGGCGAACCGTCGTTTGACTATATGGCACAGGCGCGATCGGGAGTCATGAATATCGCCTGCTACAACGCCGATGAACCGATCTACCTGACGGGCGGGATCGCCGACCAGATGGGCGCGATCATGCTCGCCTACGGCGTCATGACCGCACTGGTCGCCCGCGAGCGTTATGGCGTCGGCCAGGAGGTCAACGCGTCGCATCTGGGTTCAATGATCGCGCTGCAGGGGCTCAACGTCTCGATGCGGACCATCATGGGCAAGGAATTCCCGCGCAACACGCGCGACGATGCCTTCAATCCGCTGTGGAATCACTACAAGTGCGCGGACGGACTCTGGATTTGTCTCGGGATGCTGCAGACCGATCGCTACTGGAAGGACTTCTGCAACACGCTCGGCATCCCCGAACTGATCGACGACGAACGGTTCAACTCCCTGAAGGCGCGCGGCAAGAACCATCGCGAGCTGGTGGCGATCCTGGATCGCGTGTTCGCCAGCAGGACTCGCGACGAATGGATGAAGCGGCTCAAGGAAGGCGGTGACTTCATCTATACCGTCGTCAACACGATCAACGACCTACCCGATGATCCCCAGGTACGCGCCAACGATTACATCGTCGATTACGAGCACGAGACCTTCGGCAAAACCCAGTTGGTCGGCGTCCCGATAATTCTCAGCAAGACGCCCGGTAACGCGCGCGGACGCGCGCCGGAACTGGGTGAGAATACCGAGCTGCTCCTCACCGAACTGCTGGGCTACGGCTGGGACGACATCGCCCGGCTGCGCGAGGAGGGGGTGCTCTGAGGCGAGCGGATCAACACTCCAAGGTTGAGGCATGACGATATGACGAGCTCCGGCACGTGGGAGGATCACGAACAAATCCGCGATCTGTATGCGCGTTACGCGCACGCCGTTGACCTGGGACGCTACGAGGAATGGATCGAGTGCTTTACCAGCGACGGGGTTTTCGAGAGTCCGCGCTTCGGCCGCTACCAGGGTGTCGAAGGGCTGCGGCGCTTCACCGCGATCTATAAGGAATCGAACGGCGCGGCGCAGGTTCGGCACATGATGACGAACGTGATGTTCGAAATCAGTGGCGACCGCGCGACCGGCAGTTGCTATCTCAACTATTATCACTGCCGGGACGGCAAGGTTTCGCTGAGCGCACTCGGGCGCTACGAGGATCAATTGCGGAAGGTCAACGGCCGCTGGCGTTTCGAGAGCCGTCGGGTGCATATCGACGGCCACGGGTAGAGGGTGGGCCGCCGAGGGGCGGAGAGCGCGGTACGCGCTCTCCGCCCCTCGGCGGCGCGTTTGCGGGCGAGGCGCCCGGAATCGGCGGATGCTGTGAGGGCGGGAGGTGCGGCGCCCAAAGGGCGCCGCACCTCCCGCCCTCACAGGGTCTTCTGATGCTGCGCGTGCAGCAGCAACTCCTGGGCGTAGTTCGCACCGCCTCTCCAATGGGCGGTCGCCGCCCGCACCTCGTCCGGCGACGGCATCCGACCCCCCAAGTAAGCCTTGCCGACCGCTTTCCGCACGCCAAGATCAAACGCCGAGACCCGCGCGCGACCGAGCGTGCGCGCCAGGATCCATTCCGCGCTCCAGACGCCGAGCCCGCGCACCGCGGTGATTCGTCCGATAACGTCCTCGTCCGACATCGCGCGCAGCACCTCGAGATCAAGCGTGCCGCTGATGATGGCCTGCGCAACATTGATGATGTACTCGGCTTTGCGCGTGGTGAATTGCAGCTCGCGGATCTCGCTGATATCGGCCGCCGCAATTCGTTCAGCATTCAGGCTGTAAACCTCGAGCGCGCCGACCGTATGACGATCGCCGAAGCGCTCGGCGAGGCGGCGGCGCACGGTGGCCGCCCAACGCAGATTGACCTGCTGCGCGCTGATGCAGCGAACGAGCGCAAGGAACAGATCCGGATGAAGGACGGGACGGAAGCCCGCATGAAGTCGGGCGAGCCGTCCCACCACCGTGTCGGTCTCGCGCAGCGAGACGAACTCGTCACGGAGCGGCGCAAACGAGTCAGCGACGGCCGCCACGACAGCTTCGCTCATGGCGTCATCTTCCGCTTCGATCAGCAGGGCCGGACGATCCGGAGAACCCGTCACGCGCGCGGCATAGGCCAGGGATTTGCCGTTGATGCGCGCGGTGCGCATCAGCGTCGCGCCGTCCCAACGATCGAGCAGATCATCACCGGAACGGCGAAAAATCGCGAAACTCGCAGGAAAATCGATCGGCGCCGCGAAGGTCAGTGTCGCTCGGCTCACCGGGCGTATTCTTCAACGCGGCGCGCGCGCCATCAGCGCATTCGCCGCCTGCGGCGTCATCACGTCGCCGCCGAAGACAGCGAAGGAGCCGTCGCGCCTGAGCTGCTCGGCCAGTTTCATCGTCGCGGTCATCGCCACGCGGGCGGGACCTGAGGCCGTGCTGACCCGCGCGACGCCCAGTCGCTCGAGGTCGCTGACCGACGGCACGCCGGGAGCGCCCATAACGTTGATCGGGCCGTCGATCTCCCGCGCGAGGCGGGCGATCGTATCGTGATCGAGATAGCCGATCGGGTAGAGACAATCCGCGCCGGCGCGGCGGTAGGCGTTCAGGCGCTCGATGGCCAGGTCAACCCGCCGGGACTTGTCGCCGACGCCCAGCAGAAAGACGTCCGTTCGCGCGTTGATGACGAGCGGCACGCCGGCGCGGCTGGCGGCCGCGCGGGCGACGCGGATTCGAGCGACGGCCTCGTCGAGACTGTAGAGTTCGCGTTGGGCCGTCTTGCGCGAGTCTTCGAGATTTATGCCGACGGCACCGACTTCGATAATCGCAGAGATCGTCGCCGTCAGCGCCGCGTCATCTTCGCCAAAGCCCGACTCGATATCCGCCGAAACCGGCACGTTCACGCTCGACGCGATCCAGCGCACGAGCGTCAGCATGTCCGCGCGTGGAATGCGCTCGCCGTCGGCATACCCGGCGGTGTGCGAGAGTCCGGCGCTGGTCGTCGCGATCGCGCTGAAACCGGCCGCTTCGAAAATCCGCGCGCTGGCGGCATCCCAGGCGTTGGGCAGGACAAGAATGTGCTGCCGGTCGTGCATCGCGCGAAAGCTTTCGGCCTTCTCCGCCTGTGTGGTGCGATTCATCATCTGCCTCAGATCGGACGATTGCTGCGGTCAAACCATGCATCGGCAGGGTGGTTGGCACGCCGCGACGCGCAGGCTAAGTAAAAGCCATGGAGTCGCCAAGGCATCGAATTGTCTCCCTGCTGCCGAGCGCCACCGAGATTGTCTGCGCACTTGGCTTTGCTGATCAACTGGTCGGACGATCGCACGAATGCGACTATCCACCGGACGTGAAGGCGCTACCGGCGCTTACGGCGCCGAAATTCGATCCGCAGGGATCGAGCGCGGCGATCGATGAAACCGTCAAACGCATCGTGGCCGAGGCGCTCTCGGTTTACCGCGTCGATACCCAGCAACTGCGCGCCCTCCAGCCCGACGTCATCGTCACGCAGTCGCAATGCGAGGTCTGTGCGGTGAGTATGCGCGATGTGGAAGAGGCGGTCGCCGAATGGATCGGCGGAACGCCGCCGAAAATCATCTCGCTCGCGCAGTATAACCTTGGCGATGTGCTGAACGATATCGGGCGCGTCGCGATGGGACTGGGTGTCGGGAGCCGGGGAATCGAGTATGTCACCACGCTGAGCCGTCGGATGAGCGAGCTCGAAGCGCGGGCCAAAAGTTGCGGCGGCCGACCACGCGTCGCCTGTATCGAGTGGATCGATCCGCTGATGGCGGCGGGCAACTGGATGCCTGAACTGGTGGCGATGGCCGGTGGTGAAAATCTGTTCGGCGCGGCGGGCGCGCATGCGCCGTGGATCAAGTTTGACGACCTCGCGGCCGCCGATCCCGAGACGATCCTGCTGATGCCTTGCGGCTACGATATCGCGCGGACCCTGCAGGAGCTGCCGCGACTGACCGGTAATCCGCTTTGGGCGCGGCTCAGGGCCGTGCGGGAAGGGAAGGTCTTCGTTACTGACGGCAATCAGTTCTTCAATCGACCGGGGCCGCGTATCGTCGAGTCTCTGGAGATTCTCTGCGAGATTCTTCATCCGGAGGCGTTCGCCCCAGCTCATCGGGGCGCGGGATGGCGGGAACTTTAGCTACCAGCCGCCGCGGAGAGGGTGAACCGGTGGGTTCGGCGCATCGTTGAAGAAATCGCGGCTGAACAGCAGGTGGAGGGCGATCACATAATCGATGCCGGCCATCAGGAAGGTCCAGGTCAGGGACGCGGCAAAAGGTCCGAAACCGGGCGCAACGGCGAGGCTACAGCCGCTAAGGAGAAGCAGCAGAAATCCCGGCCAGTACGAGAGACTGATGGCGATTACGTGAAATGGCATTGGGCCGCCGACTTCGCTGCGGCGCCGCATCCAGGTGATTCCTTCGACCAGAAACCCGAGGCTGCCGGCAAAGAGACTTGAACCGCGCCAGGCCGCCGTGGGGCTTGCGCCCAAACCACAGATGAGCGGCGGCAGCAGGCAGACCACCGCGATCGCAAATCCGCTCATGAAGTAATTGACCATCAGGAAGGCGTCGTAACGCGAGAGCGTGCCGCCCGCGGCTTGGCGCAGCACCGTGATCAGTGCGGAAAAGCCGGAAAAGGTGATCGATAGCGTCGCCAGGGCATAGAGATAGCCGGCGCCCGCGAGTTCCATGCGTTACGGCGCCCGGGTTCAGATCAAACCCGCGGCGCGGGCCCAGCGATACTTCGCGCCGAGCACGGCGACCGGTTTCTCGGTCGTATAGGGATAGGCCGGGATGCCGTGATCGAAGAGATAGCTGCTGGCCTCCTCGACCTGGACGTCGCCCACTAGTGACGCGACGACCGGCTTATCGATGCCCTTGCGGCGGTACTCCTCGACGACTTCCGCGCACAACTGCGCAAAAACCATCGGCGGAGTGATGATGGTGTGCCAGTAGCCGAGGATCAGGGCGTGGATGCGCGGGTCCTGGAGACCCAGGGCGATGGTGTTGCGATAGGTGGTCGGCGGCTCACCGCCGGTGATATCGACCGGATTACCGGCGGCGCCGAACGGCGGGATAAACTTGCGGAAGGCGGCATCGAGATCGTCCGGCATCGCCATCAGCTTGAGACGGTTGTCGACACATGCGTCAGAGAGCAACACGCCCGAGCCGCCGGCACCGGTGATAATCAGCACGTTCTCACCCTTGGGCGTCGGCAGCATCGGCAGGCAGCGGGCGAATTCGAGCATGTCATTGAGCGCATAGGCGCGAACCACGCCGCTCTGCCCGAGGATATCGTCATAGATACGATCGTTGCCGGCGAGGGCGGCGGTATGGGACTGCGCGGCGCGCGCCCCCATCGCGGTGCGTCCTGCCTTCAGGACGATTACCGGCTTTTGTCGGGAAACCCGCCGCGCCACCTCGGCGAAGGAGCGGCCGTCCTTGAGGTCCTCGACGTGCATCGCGACGACCTGGGTATTGGGATCCTGTTCGAAGAAGGTGAGCAGATCGTCTTCATCGATGTCGGCTTTGTTGCCGAGGCCGACGATCGCCGAGACGCCCATCTTGGCCGAACGGCTGAAGCCGATGATCGCCATCCCGACGCCGCCGCTCTGCGAGGACAGGGCGGCGGTGCCCTTGACGTCGTAGGGGGTGCAGAAGGTGGCGCAGAGGTTTTTGTGGGTGTAGTAGAAGCCGTAGATATTGGGACCCATCAGGCGCACGTTGTATTCGCGCGCGATCTTCACGAGTTCGCGCTGGCCCTCGACGTTGCCGGTTTCGGCAAAGCCGGAGGGGATCAGAACGGCGCCGGGAATCTGCTTCTCACCGCATTCCTTGAGGGCGGCGGGGACCAGCGTCGCGGGGATGGCGAAGACCGCCACGTCGACCGGCCCGGGGATCTCCTTGACGCTTTTGTAGGCCTTGCGGCCGAGCACCTCGGGCGCTTTGGGATGGATCGGGTAGATGTGGCCCTGATAGCCGCCGTTGATGAGATTCTTCATCACGGAGTTGCCGATTTTGCCGTCCTCGGGGGAGGCGCCGATAACGGCGACCGCTTCGGGCCGCATGATCCGGTTCATGGCGCGCAGGATTTCGTCGCGCGAGGGCCGATAGCGTTGCGCCGGCGGCGCAAAGTCGAGCAGCACGCGCACGTCCACCGCGGTGGCGCCTTCTTTGGTCGCGAAAATCGGGTTCAGGTCGAGTTCCCGGATTTGGGGAAAATCGCTGACGAGGTGCGACACGGCGACGATGATGCGCGCGATCGCCAGCCGATTAACCGGGTCGCCGCCGCGCACGCCGCGCAGGATCTCGCTCGCGGCGATACTGTCGAGCATCGAAAGGGCCTCGGCTTCGGTGACCGGGGCGAGGCGAAAGGTGACGTCCTTGAGCACCTCGACCAGAACGCCGCCGAGCCCGAAGGCGACGACCTTCTCGAAACTGGGGTCGGTGAGCGCACCGACGATTACCTCCTGGCCGCCGGTGACCATCCGCTGGATGAGCACGCCCTCGATCTGGGCCGCAGGTTGGTGGGCCCGGGCTTTGGCGATGATTTCATCATAGGTTTCGGCGGCCGCTTCGGGACTCCTGACCCCGACCACCACGCCACCCGCTTCAGTCTTGTGAAGGATATCCGGAGAGACGATCTTCATGACGACCGGAAAGCCGATTTCGGCAGCGAGACGGGCCGCTTCCCGCGATTCGCGAGCGAGGCGCTCGGCCGGCACCGGGATGCCATAAGCCTCGCACAGCGCACGGCCCTCGGCGGGCCCCAGATGGGTTCGGGCGGCGGCCCGCGCCGCCTCGAGCAGCTTGCTTACCGAATCGCGGTCGTAACTCATCGCTCCTCCGGGTCGGACACCGGCAACCTTAGCCGCTGTTTCATGCAGGAATAGTCGGTCATCAACCTAACGCTCGGTAAGCGCGGCGGTCAAACCGCAGCGCGGACGGAGCTTGTGTCTCCTGCAGCCATGTGCGCAAATAAGGCTCTAGCGTCCTGCCTGAGACAAAAGGAATTCAAGCCCATCCGGGGCGTCGTAAAATTTGGTTAAGGAGCTCGCCATGGTAGAGAAAATCATCGATCTGATCGGAATTTCATCGAATTCGATCGAAGATGCGGTGCAGATTGCGCTTGCCCGCGCGGGGGTGACGGTCAAGGGGATCCATCATGCGCACGTCGAGGATATCTCGGCGGTGGTCGAAGACAATCAGGTGAAGCAGTGGCGCGTCGCTTTGAAGGCGACCTTCCTGGTGCGCGATCAACTGCATGAATAAAACGTTTCACTTGCAGTGGACTGAGCGGTTTAAGACTGCCGGCCGCGATTGGAAGTGAACTCTTGCCACGGACCGACCTCGCGCTGAACCGACGCTTGAGCGCGGTTATGGTGGACTGAGCCGGTCCAGAAAGTCGATCTTATGCCTGCGAAAATTGCTGAAGTTCATCCGGGAATCTACGAAATCTTCCTGCCGCTCCCGATGCGCCCGACCATCATCAATGTCTACCTGGTCGATTGTCATGGGGCCTGGGCCCTGATCGATACCGGAATGAACACGCCCGACAGCGTCGCGACCCTGGAGGATGCTTTCAGTCAGGTGGGTATCCGCCTCGAGGATCTGACGGTGCTGTTCGGCACCCATCATCACGTAGATCATTTTGGCGCATCCTCGACCATCAAGCGCCGTTCCCCGCAGGTGACCGCCCTGCTCCATCAACTGGAGACCGAGCGGATCAACCGGATGCTCAGTCTGGGCGGGCCGATTTCCGAGCGTCCGGAAGCCATGGAGTTTTTCCGCACGAACGGGTTTCCGATCGAGAAGCATCCGCCCGAAGCGATGCGGCCGATGTGGTTCGGGACGGACATGTACAGTCCGCTGGATCGTCCCGACCGTTACCTGAACGACGGCGACGTGGTTCCGGTCGGTGATCGGCAGTTCGAGATTGTGTGGACTCCCGGGCATGCGCCGGGCCATTGCGTGATTTACCTGCGCAAGGAAAAGGTCATGATCGTCGGGGACCATCTGTTGCCGAAGATCACGCCGCACGTCGGGCTTTATCCGTCGGCGCCGACCGGTAACCCGCTGGGCGATTTCATCAATTCGCAGATGAAGGTGCAGCGCTTCGATGTTGAGCTGGTGCTGCCGGCTCACGGTGGCGTTTTCCACGACCATCGCCATCGCGCCAACCAGCTCATCGAGCATCATCGTTATCGTGAAGCGGAGATGCTCGACCTCGTGCGGCGGCGGCCGAAGTGTGCGTTTGAGGTGGCGTCGCAGGTTTTCGGTGATGAAGAGCGGCCGATCGCGCATGTGATGGCGGCGACGTTCGAGACGCTGGCGCATCTTGAACTGGCGCGGATTGAGGGGCGCGCGCGGCGGATCGATCGCGACGGCGTTGCGCTCTATCAGGCGGTCTGACGGCTAAACGACAAGCCAAAGGACGAACGGCTTGAAGACGCCAAGGGCGCTGCCAAGCCGTTCGTCAAGGTACAAATCAGGAGCGGGCGCGTTATTGCGGCCGTGGTCAGACGGCTTCGCTCAGCCGCCCGCGCGAGGCGCGACGGCTGGGCGCCGAAATCTTGCCGCTGCGCACCACGGGCGAGCGGCGCGCGAGGCGCCGCGCTGAATCACCCGCCAGTTGCTGCATGCGCCATTGGCGCAGACCCGCGCGAAGGAATCGCGGCTCGATTCCCAGGGTTTCGCAAACCGTCGTGAAGGAGAACAGGCCGTCGCTCGAGTCGTTGCAGAGCCACTGCTCGGCTTCGGCGAAGAGCCGCTTGCGCGGGCCGCTAGTGGCCGTCGCATTGTTCTGAAAGCAACGCAGCGCATCCTCCAGCACCGCCATCATCAGACGCTTCACCGGCGTGAGCGTACTGTCATCGCGACGGCAGTCGTAAAACTGCTCGGGCGTGACTATATCCGGAACGAAGATTGAACCCAGTGCGCCATTTTCCCAGTCCATCGGCAACTACCCATTCCCCCAACGCGACCGCCTCGTGCGATCGCCGCTGAGAACCACGAGACTCTTAGCCAGTCCGGTTTAGGCGTTGAAATGAAGCAAGCTATGTGCCGCATCATCGCGACGATTTTAGCGCGGCGCCCACCGGTGCCGTCGATGGGAGCATTAGCCGTCATCTGCAATGAGCCGGAAAACGGCAGGTTATGCTTTGGCTAAATCTGCGTGATGGATAAGATTGGGTAAATTTAAGGTGAGGTATCTATAAGAGCGGCGAATCTTTGCGGAAGATTTGGATTTCCTTGCGCCCACGCTGTCGCGCTTACTCCGTTCGGCGCGCTTAAGGGCCTTTTCGCTGAACGCTACAAATTCTCGCAAAAGGCGAACGGCGCAGGCATTCGTTCATTGCACCTGGCCATGACCGCGGCGGCGCTCGAGGCCGAGTTTCCGTTCCTCGAGCTTGAAGGTGAGCACATCTGCAAGGCAACTGACGCGCGAAGCGCCAGCTTCAAGGAGGGTCTGCTTTTCGAGGGGAGCGATATCCAGATGGAAGCAGATATAGTTGACCAGAGCGGCGCCGGTCAGTTTGCGCTCGTCGACCAGGGAGCGCCACAGGGTGTCGGCGGAAGCGCCGATAAACTCCTTGAGGAGCCGATGGAGCCCGTCGATCTCGTCGAGCCGCTCCATCGCGCTCGGCAGCCATTCAATCTCGGCCGTGCGATAAGCGTGATCGCGTGATTCACGCACAATCCGAAAGGCCCCGAAACTGTCGAGCAGCAGATTGTAGCGCCCGTCGCTCAGCCGCGATAACGCACTGATACGACCGGCGCAGCCGATCTCGTATACGTCGGGGTAAGCATAGTAGTCGCGCTCCCAGTTGCTCTTGAGCATGGTCATGCCGATGATGCCGTCGCCGGCGCTGGCGTCGTGCACCATCTGCCGATAGCGCGGCTCGAAAATATGCAGCGGCACGGTAACGTCGGGGAACAGGACGAAGTCGGGGAGCGGAAACAGCGGTATCACGCGCGGATAATCGGCCATGACGATCCACTCCAGCAGACGGGAGATTAGCCAACAGTCGAGACTAGGACCGGACGCCTTCGGCGGTCAAGGCGCGGCGGCAGGGCGACCGGAATGAGGTCATGGCGGGGCGACGCGGGCTTCTGGCAAATTGATTGGCCTGCGCTATAGTCCGAGCGTCGGCTGCTGCCAGCGCCGGCACGGAGAAGCAAGTGGCGGGACTAGCGCTCGACGATCTCATCGTACTGGAATTCGCGGAAATGGTTTCGGGTCCGATGTGCGGCAAGATGTTCGCTGACATGGGCGCGGAAGTTATCAAGCTGGAACGCCCGGGTATCGGCGATCCGAGTCGCACGCTGCCGCCCTTCGTCAACGACCGCCCGCATCCGGAGCAGAGCGGCTTTTTCTTTTATCTCAACACCTCGAAAAAAAGCGTGACGCTGGATCCGGCGAAGCCTTCGGGCGCCGCGCTTTTCCGCGAATTGGTCAAGGGCGCCGATATGCTCATCGAGAATCATCCCCCGGGGTATCTCGAGGGGATTGGTCTCGGCTACGAGACGCTGAAGGCGCTCAATCCCCGGCTGATTCTCGTCTCGATTTCGCCTTTCGGTCAGAGCGGCCCATACCGCGACTGGAAGGGGACCGACCTTATCGAATGGGCGATGAGCCTGACGGGTTACAACACGCCCACCCTGGTCGACGACGAGAATCGCGAGAACCCGCTCAGGGCACCCGGGCACGCGGCGGAAACGATGGGCGCGGCGAATGCCGCGGCGGCGGCGATGATGGCGCTGTTCCATCGCGACGCCACCGGCGAGGGACAGTGGCTCGACGTGCCGTGCTGGCAGGCGGTGGTCAACACCGCCAAGATCGAGATGGCGATCTGGAGCTACGTCGGGATGCCTTTCAGCCGGCTACGGAAGAACGTCTCAGTCGGTCTCGAACCGCTGCCCTGTCGCGACGGCTATGTCTATGTGCTGTGGGCGGCGGACGCGCACTGGATCGCGCTCAAAAAGCTGCTCGGCAATCCGGAAGTGCTCGATAGCGAAATCTTTGACAACCTCGCCGGACGGCATGAACACGATGATGTTCTGCGGCCGCTGATCCGCGCGGAACTGGCGAAGCACGACATGGAATATCTGGTCAGCGAAGGGCAGCGCCTCGGGCTGACGATCGGTCCGGTGTATACGGTTGGGCAGGCGGCCAATCATTCCCATCTGAAGGCGCGCGACGCCTTCGTGGAAATCGAACATCCGCTCGCCGGACGGATCACGATCCCGCATCATTTGGTGTCACTGACGGCGACGCCGCCGAAGCCTGATCGCGCGCCGCTGCTGGGCGAGCACAACAGCGAAATTTTCGGGAAGTTGGGGCTATCGGCAGCTCAGCAACAGGCCCTGCGCGCCGCCGGAGTTATCTGAGCAAGGATTGCTGAGGCATTCGATGGCACGAGGTATCGCGCAGCCGAAGGGCGTCGCGGCTGCCTCGGAGGATTAAGGAGAAACCATGGCGCTGCCGCTTGCGGGAATCCGGATTGCCGACTTCAGTTGGATTATCAATGGTCCCCAAATCGCCCAGTGGATGGCGGTGATGGGTGCCGAAGTTATCAAGATCGAGTCGCAGGTCTACATCGATATCGGGCGGACCAACCCCGCGGGCCTGCCGCGCGACGCCAAGGGCTACAACAGCAATGGCTTTTACCACATGCTCAACTACGGCAAGAAGGCGGTCAATCTGAATCTGGCGACCGATCGCGGCCGTGACCTGGCCCATGCGCTGATCCGCAAGAGCGATTTCGTGCTGGAATGTTTTCCGACGCCGATTTCGGAAAAGCTCGGCTTGACCTACGACGTGATCAAGCAGGTGAAGCGCGACATCATCATGATTTCGGTCTCGCTTCTGGGCAAGACGGGTACTGAGCCTTCGCGCTGGGTCGGATGGGGTCCGCTGGCGTGCTGCTTTGCCGGTCTCTTCGACGCTCAAGGATATCCCGGCGGCCCCCCGCGTCAGACCGGCGGCACCTGGCCCGACTATGCAATCGCCTCGACGGTGGTCTTTCATGCGCTCGCCGCCCTGCGTCATCGCAATCGCACCGGCGAAGGCCAGTGGATCGACGCGAGCATGGGCGAGACCGTGATCGGTCAGATGCACGAATACTACACCGAGTACTTCATGCACGGGCGCGAGCGCGGGAAGCGCGCCAATGCCGACGACGTGATGGCGCCGCACAATACCTATAAATGCCGCGGCGAGGATAAATGGATCGCGATCGCGGTCGGCAACGATAGTGAATGGCAGAGCTTATGCCGCGTGATGGGCAATCCGGAATGGGCCCACGATCCGAAATTCGCCGATCAGTTCGGACGCCATCAGCACCGCGACGAAATCGATGCCCATCTGCGCTCCTGGACCAGTCAGCACGATCATATGGAGCTGGCCACGAAGCTGCAGGAAGCCGGCGTTCCCGCCGGGCCAGTGTTGGACAGCGTGCAGATCCATCAGGACCCGCATCTGTGGGAATGGGGCTACTGGTGGCGGCTAAATCATCGCGAGGTCGGCGAACGGATCGTTCCCGGGATGCCGGTGAAGATGAGCAAGGTGCCGCAATTCAATTATTCGCCGCCACCCGACCTGGGCCAGCACAATCGCGAAGTGTTCGGCGGCCTGCTGGGCTTGTCGGAGGCGGAAATCAGCCGGCTAATGGAAGAAAAGGTGATTTACTAGCAACCCTCGCAACGAAGGGTGTCGCAACCGTAATCTTCGAGCCGGCTACGGAGCGGCGGCGAGGCGCGAGCGCGCCGGACGGCGGAGCGGCCGGGTACGCGGCTCGGCGGCGGCTTCGCGATCGCGAGCGGCATCGATCGCGCGGATCCGCTCTGAACCGCCGATGCCGGCGCGCAGAAACTTGATCCCACCGTCGATCTCGTCGCTCGAGATTTCCTTGGCGGTTTCTTCAAGGATTCGCCGCAGGTATTCGAGCCCCCGCGAAACCATCGTGCCGAGGAACTGCTCCCCGCGCGGAGTCAGGAACACCGTCTTTTCGCGAGCCGAGTCGGCGCTCTCCGCGAGCCGCACCAGGCCGAGCGGCGGCCGCATCATGGCCCGCAGGGCCTTGGTCACGGCGGGGCTGGTGATATCGAACCAGTCCTGGAGCTTGCGAAAGATATCCTTGCGGCGCATCCCGCGAGCACTCTCGCCTTCGGAGCGGATGAGCCACAGAATCGCGGCCTGCTTGCGGGTGAGTTCACCGCGCATCGCATCCTCGAGCGCCATGTTGCTGCCGTAGTGCACCGCATAGAACATCTCGAGCAGTTCGGCCGATTGGCGGCGAATCGATGACGAGGGGTTGGTCGAGGATTCGTTCTCCATTTTCCTAAGTGCAGTCAAAGGCACCTGGCTTTTCCTTGACAGGACCGCAGTGTAGCGCTTGACTGGAGCGGAGACAAATCATTAACCAGGGCAACAGTTAAATGGAGGGTGCTGCATGAAATTCGGCATGTTGTACGAGATGGAGACGCCGCGGCCATGGAACGCGCTGAGTGAGTATAACATATACTGGCAGGCGCTCGCGCAGATCGAGCTCGCCGACCGCATCGGCATCGACTATGTGTGGGAAGTCGAGCATCACTTCCTCGAAGAGTACTCCCATAGTTCGGCGCCAGAGGTCTTTTATGGCGCCGTCAGTCAGCGTACCAAAAATATCCGCATCGCACACGGCGTGCGACTGTTGCCCTTCAATTTCAATAACCCAATTAAAGTAGCAGAACAGGCCGCCGTGCTCGATATTATGAGCAACGGGCGGATGGAGCTCGGGACCGGGCGTTCGACCACGGCGCAGGAGCTTGACGGCTTTTCGGTTGACTACGATCGCACGCGCCAGGAAGTCCGCGAAGCGCTCGAAATTATCGTCAAGGCCTGGACCGACGAGATTCTCGAATTCGATGGCAAGCTGATGAAGATCCCGCCGCGGCGGGTGGTGCCCAAGCCGATCCAGAAGCCGCATCCGCCGATGTGGATGGCGTGCGTGGCGCCCGACTCGTATGAGCTGGCCGGCGACCGCGGGCTCGGGGCGCTTAGCTTCAGCCTTAATTTCGAGCAGGTGCAGAAGAGCATGGAAGCCCACAAGAAGGCTTTCGCCAAACGCTCCGACCAGGTGCCGAAGGTGCCGAACGATCAGTTCGCGGGCCTCATCATCTGCCATGTGGCGGAGAACAAGGAGGAGGAAGCCATCGGGATCGAGGGCGCGCGCTGGTTCATGCACAACGTCGCCAAGCTGTTCGAACCGCTGATGGTCAAGAACAAGCTGTATTCGTACGAATATCTGCGCCACCTGATGAACATGGATCTCGATCCGAAGGACGCGCCCGACGCGCAACTGAAGCAGCATCACATGGTGGTGGTCGGCAATCCGGACGAGGTCTGCCGCAAGCTCGAGGCGTTCGAAAAAACCGGCATCGACCAGGTCATCATGTTCAAGCAGGCGGGCCGCATCCCGCACCAGAACATCATGAAGTCGCTGCGGCTCATCGGAAAGCACGTGCTGCCGCACTTCAATCCACATCGCACGATCGCCAGCGAGGAAATCTCGCTGGCTGCCGCCGGTAGGTAGGCTGAATCATCGCCGGTGTTGGGTGCGGTCATCGCCGACCGCGCCCGCACCGGCATCTTTTTCCCGTCAAACTCCGCTTACGGGCCCGACGGCCGACCGCATGAAGAATCGCGAAGGCCTGTGCCGCGCCGGTCCGCTGATAGACGGTGCGCGCGAGTCCTTGCCGTGCCGTCGCGAAGGGGCGTCGCTGCGCCGAAGCGCCTCGCGCGGCGCGCCGTCCATCTGTTAACCGGGAGTTGCTCGTTCCCTTGACAAAACGATCACGGTGGATCTAAAGCTTAACTCCGGCAACAGTTGAGATCCGACAATCACGCAACCGCGGCAGGGACAGGCCGCGCACAGCTCGGGGAGGTTCTATGGCAGAGTTCGATACCATTATCAGAGGCGGAACGATCATCGACGGTACGCGGATGCCGCGTTTCCGCAGCGACGTCGGGATCAAGGACGGCAAAATCGCCAAGATTGGGTACCTGAAGAATCATCAGGCCCGCAAAGTGATCGACGCCGCGGGGCAGTTCGTCGTTCCCGGGTTTGTCGATCTGCATACCCATTATGATGCGCAGCTCTTCTGGGACCCCTACTGCACCATCTCGAGCTGGCACGGAGTCACTTCGGTGGTGATCGGCAACTGCGGGTTCGGCTTTGCGCCGGTCAAGCCGGATATGCGCGACCGCTCGATGCTCACGATGACGCGCACGGAGGCGATCCCGTACCCCTCGATGCAGGCCGGCCTGCCATGGGACTGGGTGACCTATCCAGAGTTCCTCGACAGCATCGACCGTCGTCCGAAGGGCATCAATATGCTGCCGTTCATGCCGCTCGCCCCGCTGATGACCTGGGTCATGGGCCTCGAAGACGCGAAGTCGGGGCGGATGCCGACCGAGGCCGAGCATGCCGAGATGCGGCGTCTGCTGCATGAGGCGATGGATCATGGGGCCTGCGGATGGTCGGCGCAGCGGCTCGGCCGCAACAGCGTTCAGGCCGACTTCGACGGCACGCCGATGGTCACGGACATCATGAAGAACGAGACCGCGATCGAGATGGCCAGAGTGCTGGGCGAACGCGGTGAGGGCTTCATCCAGATGACCTTCGCGCCGGATGCGGGGGACTACGAAGGCGACCTGCAGACCTATGCCGAGCGTCATTTCGAGGAGCTCGCCGAGATCAGCGGACGGCCGATTCTGTATAACGCGGTCGCCTCCAACGATTTCTATCCGGAGCGCCATCGCACGCAGTTGAAGTGGCTCGAAAGCTGCGTCGAGCGCGGGATTCGCGTCTATCCGCAGACCGCAACGCTCGAAGTCGGCTTCGCCTTCACGTTCAAGGACTGGAATCTGTGGGACGATCTGCCGGCGTGGCGCGAATGCACGACGGGCTCGATCGAAGATCGGCTGATGAAGCTGAGCGATCCCGAGCGGCGTCCGGCGCTGCGCGCCACCCAGCAAAGCGGACTGGTGACCAACAACTTCACCGACATCTTCGTGCTCGAGTGCAAGGACCCGGCTCTCAAGAAGTACGAGAACATGAAGATTGGCGAAATCGCCAAAATGGAAGGCAAGCACGAAGTCGACGCGATGCTCGATATCGCGTGCGCGGACGGGCTTAACGCCGAGTTCTACTCGCCGCCGATCAACAGCCGCGTGGATTACATGGCCGAGATTGTTAACTCACCCTCGATGGCGATCTTCGGGGTCTCTGACGGCGGCGCGCACACCAAGTTCTTCACCGGCGGCCGCTGGCCCACCGAAACGCTGATCCGTTTGGTGCGCGACAATCACGTCCTGACGCTCGAAGAGGCGCATTTCCGCCTGAGCGCTCATGCGGCGATGTGCGCCGGGTTCAGGAATCGCGGCACCCTGGTTGAAGGATCGGCGGCCGACGTGGTGGTCTACGATTTGAACAAGCTGAACATCACGCCGATGGAAATCGTCCGCGACTTCCCGGCCGGCGAGTGGCGACGGGTGCAGCGCGCCGAAGGTTATCACACCATCATGGTGAACGGTGAGGTGATCTTCGAGGACGGCAAGAGCACCGGCGCAACGCCGGGACGTCTCCTGCGTCACGGCGCCTGAGGATTTTACGCAGGTTCGGATCGTCTCCGGGATCGGCAGGCACGGAGTTCCACTCCGTGCCTGTCTTTTCCGGAGCTGGAGCAACGGGTTTTGCTCTGTGCCCGTGAGGGAAGCTATAACTTAACGCGCGGGTGTGCGCGGAAACTACACCCATCTTTTGACGGAGGCCCCATCTATGAAGTTCATGTTCTTTGTCCTGCCGACGCTGCCGGCGACGCTTGAGGAGCGTAAGCGCCTCCGCCCGATCGCGATGCATCAGGAGCGCTGGGACCGCATGATCCAGGAGGTCGTGGAATGCGCTCAATTGGCTGAGGAGGTCGGCTTCGACGGCTTCTGCTTCCCCGAACATCACCTGCACAGCGAAGGCGTCGAGATGGGCAGTCTGCCGGTGCTCACCCAACACGTCATTCATAACACCAAGCGGATCAAGGTCGGTCCGATAGGCTACGTCCTGCCGGGATGGAATCCGCTGCGCCTTGCCCTCGAGATCGCATGGCTGGATCAGCTCACCAAGGGTCGCACCTTTGTCGGCTTCGCGCGCGGCTATCAGACGCGATGGCTCAATCAGATGGCGCAGAAGGTCGATGTCTCGGCCACCATGAGCGATAAATCAGAGACCGACCGGGTCAACCGCGAGGCGTTCGAAGAGGTCTTCCGCTTCCTTAAGCTCGCCTGGGGCACCGAGCCCTTCAGCTTCAAGGGCAAGTACTACGAGTATCCGCATCCGCAGGAAGGCACGCCTTGGCCGGCGGCCGACTGGACCCGTCAATACGGCTTCCCCGGCGAGGTGGACGAGCTCGGGCGGATTCAGAAGATCAACATCGTACCCAAACCGTATCAGAAACCGCATCCGCCGCTCTTCCAGGCCTTCTCCGTCAGCGAAGCGACGATTCGATGGTGCGCGCAGGAGAGCATCATTCCGACGGTGCTGCTGCCGCAGCCGCCCGTGGTGCGGCAATTTGCCGAGGCTTATCAGGCGGAAGCCGAGAAGGCGGGACGCAAGCTGAAGCTCGGCGAGAGTTTCGGCGTCCTGCACTGCGTCAATATCGCGGAGAACAAACAAAAAGCCTACGAGCTGGCCGAGCAGGGCATCCTTGGCGTCGGCTTCAAGCAGTTCTTCCATCACTTCGGTTTCTCCGAAGCCTTCCGTCTGCCGGAAGACGAAGCGCGCTATCCGAGTGGCAAAGTGATGCTGCCGGCGTCAGAACTGACCATGGATCGCTTCGAGAAGAACAAGTTCGCGTACTTCGGGACTCCCTCGGACGTTATCCGGGAGATGGACGCGGTGGTCGAGAACGTCCATCCTGAGTGGTTCGTGTGGCAGAGCGATCAGGGCTTTCTGCCGCTGGATCAGGTCAAGCGGCAGCTCGAGATCTTCGGCAAGGAGATCCTCCCGCGTTATCGCTAGAGCGCTGTTCGCATTAGTGGTGATGCCCTTCCGCCCGCTCCGATCGGGCGGAAGGGCAAACTAGCGCATCTGTTCCGACTCCGGGCGGCTGTCCTCGTCCGTTTCCGCGGCTCAGCGTCATTCAGTCATCTGTGCAGCGACGAAGTAGATTCGGCGTGCAGCCTGATCGTCGTTATTTCAAAGCGCAAGCGATAATTTCGCGATGCGAATATTCTTTTGCCGTCTTCCCAAACTCAACACGTGCGACCTTGCAGCGAAGGGATAGCACTTTAAGGGCATAAGCCTTGCACCGGGTCTGAAGCGAGCCTGACCTGCGACAAATCGAGTCAACGCGCGAGTAGGCAATCCGGCGCGCGTTTGATGATTTGATTTGGAGCGCTTCATTGGCGAAAGATAAGAAAATCTTCCCAGGTGTTCAGTATGAAGCCGAATGAACTGAAAGAGTTGCGCCGGATCGCTCGCCGCTATCAGGCGCTGCTCGAGGCATTCGGCGCTATCGCGTGGACCGCCAATGCAGATGGCGAGTTCGTTGAACCGCACGCAGGTTGGGAAAAATATACGGCGCAGACCTGGCAGGACTGTCGCGGTCGCGGCTGGCTCGCCGCAGTTCATCCTGACGACCGCGACCAGCTTATCCGTACCTGGCACGACTGGACCACCATTCGGACGTCTTTCCAGATTGCGGCGCGGGTCTGGTCGGCTACTCATCGGGATTACCGATCATTCCGCTGTACCGGGATTCGCCTCCTCGGCGCGGAGGACGACTCCGACTGGTTGATGGTGATGACTGAGGGCACGCGCGAGAACGAGGGGCGTCGCGTCGCCAGCGAAGCCGCGCAGGCCGGCACTGACAAAGCGCATTTTCTGGCGACCGTGAGCCACGATCTGCGCCAGCCGCTGCAGACTTTGGCGGCGGTGATGGGCGCGCTGCGCGCCGTCCCGCACGAAGCAGACGAGGCCCGGCTCATCGCCCGCGCTGATCGCGCCATAACCAATCTGACGAACCTGCTCAACGCGCTGGTGCAGCTCGCGCAGTTCGAATCCGGCAACCCTTCGATCAATCTGCAAAGCTTTAGCCTGGAGGGGCTGTTCAGCGAGTTGCGGACTGAATTCGAACCGGCCGCATCGGCCGCCGAGCTTGCACTGGTGATCGAACCAACCGATCTTCACGTGCTGAGCGATTTCACCCTGCTGAAACGTATGATCAGCAATCTGCTGGAAAATGCGATCCGTTACACGCCGCCGGGCGGGAAGGTGGCGGTGGCGGCGGGACGGGTAGCGCCCACCGCGGACGGTGACGGCGTAAACGAGACGGTTCGCATCACCGTTAATGATACAGGGATTGGGCTGGCGCTCGAACGCGCGACCGAGATGGCCAAAGCTTTCCGCCACTTTCCGCAGAGCGAGGGTGATGAATATCGAGTTCTCGGTCTGGGTCTATCAATCGTGGCCCGGCTCGGCGCGCTCATCGATCATCCGATTGATATGAATTCCGAGCTCGGTCGCGGCAGCACCTTCAGTATCTCGTTGCCACTTTCTCGGCCCGGAAATGAGGACCACGTGAAACGATCGAACTGGTCGGCTTTAGGAGGACGGGTTCTGGTGGTCGAGGACAGCAGCGACGTCGGTGAAGCATTGACCCAACTGCTCGAGCTCAAGGGTTTCGAGACCACGCTGGTGCGTTCGGCGGACGAAGCGGCCCAGCGTCTGGAAGGAACCGTGCAGAGCTTTCAATTTCTGATCTCCGATTTCCGGCTGCCGGACCGCACCGGGATCGAAGTGGCTGAGATGGCGGTTCGGCGTTTCCCCGCGATAAAGCCGATCATTTTGACCGGAGACGTAATCGATCGTCGGCTCGAGACGGCGCGCGAAAAAGGGTTCCGCGTCCTGCACAAGCCCGTCGAGCTCGAGACGCTGCTGGCAGCGCTCCAGTCGAGCTAATCCCGCGATCGTCCACTCCCTGCCCTGCTGACGGCGACCGTATGTGTGGTCGCCGGTCTTACTTGATATCATCCTGCTCGAGCGCTGCATCCGCGCGGCGCAGACGGCTTCGTCTGCCCGGTCGGTAATCAGCAATCAGCCGCCTGGGAGGTACGGCAGTCGATGGTGAAACAGCTTGTCGCTCGGCTGGATGAGTATCCGTTGATCCGCCGATGCTACGGTCTGGTGCGCGAGGATCTGCAGACGATCTACTCGCGCGATATTCAAAAATGGCTGCTGGTCGCGCCCATCATCGGTGTCGTGAGCGGACTGGTCGTCACCGCGGTAACCCTGGTGATCCTCAATGGATTGTGGGCGCGACTGCTCCCGCACTATCTGCACCATCCGTGGCTGATTCTGCCGGGGTTACTTTTCGGCTTTGTCTGCACCGGTCTGATTATGCAGTACCGCACGCCCAATCCCGATGAACATTCGACCGAAGAGATTATCGTCGCGTACCATCATCGGCAGGGCGCGGTTGATGTCGGGCCCTTCTGGTGGAAGCTGCTGGCAGCGGTCACGACGGTAGGGTTCGGTGGCAGCGCTGCGCTCGAGGGTCCGAGCATCTATGCGGGCGGAGCCATCGGTTCGTGGTTGTGGAGCGTGTTGACGCGCTTCCGCCTGCCGCTGCGCGACCGCCGCATCATGCTGATCAGCGGGGCTGCGGCGGGTATGGCCGCGGTCTTCCGCGCGCCGCTGACCGGTCTCGTCTTTGCCCTCGAGATGCCCTACAAGGACGACCTTGCGCACGAGGCTTTGCTGCCGTCGCTCATCGCCTCGGTGGTGGCCTATGCGGTGCTTATCGGGATCGTCGGTTCGCAGCCGTTGTTCGGCTTCGTCGGGACCGCCACCTTTTCGCCGATGGATATCCTGTGGTCGGCGTTGCTCGGCCTGATTATCGGCGTTATCGCGATGATCTACACGACCGGGTTCCGTCGCGCGCGCGCCTTCGCCATCAACGCGAAGATGCCGCACACGACGAAACTGCTGATTGGCGGGGCGCTGACGGCGCTTTGCGGTCTGCTGTTCATCGCCATATTTCCCGGCAATCTGATTCCGATCGGACCGAATTACGAAGCCGTACGCGAGGTTTTGATGGTGCCGCACGGTTCCCTCGAACTGATCACGTTTGCGGTCCTGAAGCTGCTGGCGACGCTGTTTTCGTTGGGAAGCGGTGGCGTCAGCGCGATGTTCGTGCCCTTGTTCCTGGTCGGCGGCTGCTTCGGCAGCGCGTTCGCGCAATCCGTCGTGCATACGACGACGTTCGATCTTTATGCGGCCGTCGGGATGGCGGCGTTTATCGCGGCCGGCTACAAGACGCCGTTGGCGGCCGTGGTCTTCGTCGCCGAAACCACGGCGGGACATGCTTTTCTGATCCCGAGCCTGGTCGGGGCAGCCTGCGCCTATGCGATTTCGGGCGAAGCGTCCGCCTCGCGCGATCAGCGACTGCACGAAGTCGTGAAACTCAGCGGCATCACCGGGGTGCCAATCCGTGAGGTGATGAGCCGGATCGCGGCAATTCCCGCAACGATGAGGATGGCCAATTTAGCGGCGACGGCGGCGGCGGGACCGACGGTGTTTCCCGTTGTCGACGGCGCGACGCCGATTGGCGTGCTCGACATCGCGCGACTCGACCACGCGCCGCCTGACGGTTGGGACAAGGTCACGGCGGCGGAGGCGTGTGATCGCGCGGCCGTACAGGTCTCCGACCGGACTGATGTAATCGAAGTCCTGCGCCTGTTTGCTCAGCGCGACGGCGAACAGAGCGCGATGGTTATCGGCGCGGACGGCTCGCCCGAAGGGGTCGTGACGAAGAGCGCCTTACTGCGTTATCTGCTCGCCGTTCCTCCGGCGTCCGAAGCGTCTTGCGGCGTCGACGCCGTTCCTTTAGATACTGCGCGCGATGAGCACGATAGGCGCACTTAAGGAATCGATCGGCCCAGAGCAGCCGCCGGCGCACACCGGGTTTGCCGGCGAAGCCGTGGCGCTCGCGTACATCGCGTTGATCGCGACCATCGCGTCGCTGACGGGGGCGTTCTACGTGATGTTTCCCGAGCTGGGCGCGCTGTCCCACGACGTCTTCACGCGACCGCGCGGCACCTGGGCGCGGAGCCCGATGATGCTGGCGGTAACCCCGGTTCTGACCGGCGCCGTCGGGGTCGCCGTGACCAACTGGCTGCCGTACGGCTACGCCTCCGTGATGCTGATCGTGGGCGCCTCGATCCTGATAATCGAGCTGCTCAAGTCGCCGGTCGCGCCGGCTATTTCGGCCGGACTGCTGCCTCGCGTCATCAACGTCACCAGTTGGTGGTACGCGCCGGGCATCATGCTCGGCACCTTTGCGCTCGCGGGACTATCAATCCTATGGAAGAAGATCGCGGCTCCGGCGGCGGACAACCCGCCTCGCGATCACCCCGTCGACGACGCGCTCGAAGAGACCGGCAGCGGCTATCTGTGGCTAGCGCCGCTGCTGACGTTCGTGCTGGTCGCTACTTTTATCGTGAAACTGACCGGACTCCGCTTCATCCTGTTTCCGCCGCTCGTGGTCATCGGCTTCGAGATGTTCGGACATACGGCGATCTGCCCATGGGCGCAGCGCCCGCTATGGCTCCCCGTGGCGTGCTTCCTGACCGCTTTCGGCGGGCTCGTGGTTTATCGGCTGTTCGGCTTTAATTTCCTTACTGCCGGATGCAGCATGGCCTGGGGCATCCTGGTCCTGCGCTGGTTCAATCTACATGTGCCCCCCGCTTTGGCGGTCGCGCTGCTGCCGATGGTGATGGATCATCCGACCGTATGGTACCCAATCTCGGTCGGCATCGGCACGCTCACCTGCACAGTATGGTTTCTGTTATACCAATCGCATATCGAACCTTACTGGACGCGTGAAACCGCGGGCTGATTCAAGGATCAAAAGGAAAGCCACATGCCGCTCAAATTGAAGAAGACGGTTGCTGAACTGGTCGCGGAAGCGAACGCGGAAATCGAAACGATCAGCGCGGCGGAAGCTATCAAGCTTAAATCCGATCCGAACGTGGTTTTTGTTGATATTCGCGATATCCGGGAACTGGATCGCGACGGACGGGTACCGGGCGCCCTGCATGCGCCGCGCGGCATGCTCGAGTTCTGGGTCGATCCCGCAACTCCGTACCATCGCGAGATCTTCGACTCCGGCAAGAAGTTCGTGTTCTTCTGCGCGGGCGGACTCCGCTCGGCTCTCGCCACGCAGCAACTGCAGCGGATGGGTCTCGAACCGGTATGCCACATCGCGGGCGGCTTTCGCGCCTGGCAGGAGGCCGGCGGACCGGTCGAACCCGGATCAAAGACCCCGAAAGCCAACGCCTGATCGCCCAAGTCCGATCGGGTAAGTCGCGACGGTTTTGCGCCGAGTCCGCACGGTTACGGACTCGTCGGACAAGACGTATCCGGCGGTTCCCCACTGCTGTACGCACATTGCGCTCCGGCGATGCCGGCGGCTTCGGCATTAAAGGGAACGTTCCAGTTCTTTTCGAAGCCGGGATCCGCGGTGAACAGAACCGGCGCCGGCCGATGGTGGTTGGCGGCGTCGTCCGGCACGAAGTTGGTCGGGAAGGTAATCTGCACCGCCGGGCAACCGCCCGCGGGACAATCCAGGTCCTTCACCGACCAACTGCAGATGGCGTCCTGTCCGGCGGCGTTTTTCTCATGGCAGGCCGCGTACAGATAGTTCGTCGGATCACTGATATTGCACTGACACTGACTGGTCGAAGTGTTCCATGCGCACATCGACGACGGCTGACATAGCGACGCGCCCAGCGGATTCGCCGCCGGCTTGGTCAGATCGAAGGCGTCGGCGAGGGAACTCATGTCGGTGGTAATCGTCAGATATCCGGTCGAAGGTTCATAAACGCTCGACCATCCCGGCGGCAGCGCGCCGCCATTTGCCGCTCTGAAGCGGTATTTCGCGGTCGTGATATCAACCAATCCGAACTTCACATTGGTTGTCCCGAGGTTCGCCGGCTCGCCAGTGCCGAGATATAAAATATACTTCTGCGTGGTAGCGGCGTTGGAATATAGAAAGAACAAATCGTACACATCGCCCCCGGTAAAGGCATTGATACTAATCGCGCCCTCACTTTTCTGCGTCGCCGCCGAAACCGTCGTGTCGATGTAATAGACACCATGGTTCGCGGTGAGGCCGCTGCGCTGAAACGTATTTTGCCCCATCATCCGCTTCTGCTGGGCCAGTCCCGCCGTCTCGCCCGCGTTGAGATACTGGCGATAGAGCGGCAGGCCAACGCAGGCATTGTTCTGTGAGGGATCCGACGTGGTACAGGCGCTACCCCAGTTGCCGTCCGCGCAGAACCGCACCGGCGCTCCCGAATCGGGCACCGTGAGGGCGCATTCCGGAAATACCGCGGCCGTAACGTATTCATAAGGGCTCGTGTTGGCCGTGTTCGGCGGCAGTTTGGCGTCGCCGGTGGGGTTGAGCGCCAGATCGGACGCGCACTCCGCAGTGCATACGGGAGCGTTGAAGAAATTCTCCTTGTTGACCGAGATCGTCTCGGATTTCAAGGTCGGCGGATTATTCACCTGACTCGTCAAACCGGTCAGCGATCCATCATCGTCATTCAGCACGGTTTCCCGATCGATATCGGTGAAGCCGGTGAAGGTGCCCGGCTGCGGTTGCGCGCCCCAGAAGCAGTATTCGTTCTGGGTTGCGCTGACGTCGGTGTTGAAGGTGCCGGGCAGAAAAAGCGGCTCGGTGACGAAATGCCTGATATCAACCCCGTCGAAGAAGAGGTTGTCGGAGTGAAACGCCGGCGCGTAATAGAAACCATTCGGCTGTTTCCAGCCGATGCCGGCGTTGGGGAAATAGCAGAGTTTGTGCACCTGATCCGCCTTGAGCCCGGCCAGTCCCGCATTCATGAAACCGGAATTCACGCACGGATTACCATTCGTGGTGCTGGGCGCGCACAATGGTGTGCCGGTCACGGTGCCGTCGCTGGTCAGATAGGTCGGATGGATATTCAGATATGCATTCGAATCCTGATAGGCGGGTCCGTCGTACACGCTGAAAAAACGCTGCGCGAGGGAAAAATTGCTCAGTTGGATCGCGACGCCTTCATCCTTCGACAGGCAGTCCGAAGCATTGTAGCCGCCGCTTATCGGATCAACCGCGCAAGTCAATCCCTTAACCTTGCCATCGCTGCTGACCAGCGGATTGAAGGGACCCGCCTCGGAGGCGAGCGGATTGTCGGTCTGCGTGCTGCCGACGAAGACGGTCTTGCGCGCCAGGGCCCAGAAACCGTTGATCACGTCGGCCTTGCTATAGCCGCCGCTGGTCACGAAGTTGATACCGCCGTTCTGCGCGTCGCTGACAAAGCTATCGGTAACGAGGCCCCAGAACGGCCGAATCCAAATCGAGGCAAAATTCTGCTGCGCCCAGTTAAAAGAGGTAGTAAAGTTGGCCAGCGTCGTCACGGCGCAGTTAGCTTCGTTGCCGTTGGCGCAAAGATGCACCCCTGAACAATCGGTCGTGGTATCTGTATTGCCGTCAACCGCTTCGGCAGCCGGACAGAGGGTCGCGAGCCGACCGCCGCCGCTGACAATTGGCCAGTAGGTATCATTGGCGGGTGGCGGATAGTTCGCCGTCGCCTTCGTCGAGGGCAGCATCTGGAGCGTAGTGTTGGGGTGAGGCGGCGAGGTCTGGAAATTCACGCCATTGCATGTAGCCGTATCGCTGTTGACCGTAAAGCCATTCATCGCTGAAGTACAATAGTTGCCGACGAAGGTGGTCAGCGGCGTGATGCCGGCGCGCCCGGCGCCCTGCTGCATGCTCGCGTAACCGAACCATTTTTCCTTTTGCGAGGTGCCGCTGATCGCGCCGGGCACGAACCAGTAGCAGGCGCCGCAGGTGCCGGCGCCGGCCGCCATGTTATATTCGAAATCATTGGCGCCATTCATGATCCAGAACACCGCCGGATGGTTGGCGTCGGAGAAATACGGAAAATTGTCAAAGCCGGGCGGGCCCGGACTGTCGGCATGAGTCAGAATCCCGGGTACGTCGCGCGGATTCTGGACATTAGCCACCGCGGCCCGCGCAAACACGCCCAGGTTGGAATAGAGTTTGTTGTCGGTCTCGGTGCCGTCCTCCAGATAGAAGCCGTGGCCGATCGACAGATAACCAACATTGCGGGCGAGCAAGACTCCCTGCGTCGCATGGATCGTTATCCATCGCGTCATCGAGTCGTGAATCGAGCAATCCTTGACGAAAGTGATCGGCGACGCCGTAGGGCTGGTCTCGGGCGTATGGCGGGCCATGTGAAAATGCACCGGGTAGTGCATGATGCTGCCGCCCTGCCCGAGCTGATAAAACTCGACGCCCTGCACCTGGTAGCTGCGAAAGCCCTGCCGGACTATCGTATGACCGCCATAGTAATTGCCCGATTCCTGCACGAATGAAGCGGCTACCGGGGCATTGCCTTCGGAGACGATGCGAATATTGCGTGAAAGGAGACCGACCGCCGCCCGCGTCTCGGCCTTGGTGCCTTTAAGACCAAGGCGGGCCGGCACCACGCTGTAGTCATACTGTTGACCGTTATGGGGCCACTTGACCCCGGTCGTCACGCCGTCGGCGTTGGTAAATTTTATCGTAGTCGTCGCATTGCTGACCGCGGGAATATCGCTGATGATGAGTTCCTCGGAATGACCCGGCAGATAGTCAGTCGTCGTCACAACGATATGATTGCCGACCTGCCAGTCCACCAGACCGTCAACCGTGAGACTCTGATCGCCAGGCTTGAGCGAACCATCGAGGCGAACCCAACTCGTGCCCGAGCATGACGGATCACTTTCCTTGCAATTGGAAATCTCACTGCCCGGATAGGTCGCGCCGGTTTTGCCGAACATTTGGATCGTGCCGTCGTACGAGAGCGCGAGCACCTTGTGGCCGAAGTAGGCACCGCTGATATCACCATCGTCGAGCGTTTCGTAGGAATAAAAGCAATCCGAGACGTCGCCCGGAAGCACCGAAACCGTACATGACGACGGGTTGAAATTGCCGAGCGTGTTGCTGCTCCAGATGGTATTTGGAACACCGCATTGACTGTTGGTTTTGCAGGTCACGCCCGGATCGCTCGAGCGTCCCCACAAGTGGATAGTCACGACGCCGCCGTTGGTGCCGATCGGCGCCGACGGCGACCCCGCGATAAGCGCGCCGCCGGCCTCGACGACTATCGACTCCGCAAACAGATCGATTTTGGCGTCGTCGAACGTGAGACTGCCGCCGTTGGGCGCGCCCGTCGGCGAAAATATATTGATATTGTGGAAAGTGTAGGTGCCGGCCTTCACTTCGCAGGGACCGGTCACTTCGAGGTCCGTGGTCGCGTTACCGCTGATAAGGTGCTCGCCGACAGCGTCGTTGCAGGTCGCGGCCATGACGGGGCGCGGCATGATCAGGAGGACTGCGAGCGCAGTCAAGGCGACCCAAATCAAGGTGCCGGCGCGGGAGCTTCGCGATTCGACGCTCATTTTGACCCCCTTCAGGGTCGTGTGACCGCAGGCGTCGGCGAACCCTGATAATCTCAGCGCACGGTAGCGCGGGGAAAAGGTTTAGACAACTGAATGTTGCTAAACCCAATTTAGAACAGCGAGCCGCGGGAGGGAGGTCAAGGACGGCGCGGGCGAGCGATCAGTTCAAGGAGCGTCGCAGCATCGCGATGAACTGTTTCGCTACCGTCTCGGGGGAATCACGCTCGGGACGGAACCAGACCGGCGACCAGTTGAGCGCGCCGAACAGCAGCATCCGCAGATAACGGCGGTCGATGTCGCCGGGCGCAGGCAGCGCTTCGATCAGCGCGCGGAAACGGGCCTCGTACCTGCGACGCAGATCGCGGATTCGTGATTCGACACTGCCGCCGGCGTCGGGCGGCGTCTGGATCATCACGCGCGCATAGTCGCGATGCGCGATGAGACCGCCGAGATGGGCGGCGCAGGCCGCTTCGAGCCGCGCCCAGGGATCGGTCTCCCTGGCGATCGCGTTCTCGACGGCTTCGGCGAGCCGCCGCGCGCCTTCCTCGTAGATTGCGAGCAGCAGCTCTTCCTTCGATTCGAAGTGATAATAAATCGATCCGGAGAGCATCCCGGCCGCCTTCGCGATATCGCGCATCGAGGCGGCATGAAAGCCTTCGTCGCTGAACAGCCTGGCCGCAGCGTCGAGGAGCAGTTCGCGGCGATTATCCGGGCGCGGCGAGCGCGTCAGCGATTGCGACGATCCCGCCACTTCAGACCTGCCTTCCGGACGTTTACTCAGCAGACCGCCGCGGTCGCTTACGCGCCCACCTGCGACTCAAGCGAATACGCTCGCCCGTCGACCGAAGGATCGATGCCGAGCTTGCGCAGGCCCTCGGCGACCCGCGGTGTCAGCAGGCCTACCTTGCGCATGTTGGCGACGACCTGGGTGTACATCTCACGCCGGAACATCTGGCGGAACATCACGTACTCGTTGCTTTTCGCGTTCTCAACGCGAACCCGCTGGATCTCCTTGATCTCGTCTTCGCTGAAGCCGATCCGCTCGAAGGCCGGACGCGGGAACTGACCGCGCAGCACCAACCGGCAGGCTTCGACGGTAAAGTCTTCGACCTCGCGCAGTTCGGACTCGCTGAGATTGGCGATCAGGTTAGGCAGACCGAGCACGGAAAATCCCATGTGCCGCGATTCGTCAGAGAGGATGCGCTTGCTGATCGAGCGCAGGAGCGGGTCAGGGGCGCTCTCGGCAATCATTCTGAAGAGGCCGACCGCAAACGTTTCACCGACGAGTTGCAGCCCGACGGTCTTCAAATACCACTTGCCTTCGCCGAGCAATTGATCGAACAGAATCTTCAGATTGCCGGAGAACGGATAGACGCGGCCATCGCATTTCTCTTCGAGATAGCGCGCGAGGGCTTCGGCGTGACGGGCCTCATCGACCACCTGGGTGGACTGAAAGAACTTGCCGTCAGTGGTGGGAACGATATTGACGAGCTGCGAGCAGGCGAGCATCGCACCCGCTTCGCCGTGCAGGAGCTGCGAGAGGCGCCAGCAGGAGAACTCGACGTTCAGATCGCGCTGGGTCTTGCGATCGAGCTTGTTCCAGAGCTCACCGCCGTAACCGTCGATCATGCCGTCAGCGAAAATACCGGCCTCGAGGTCGACCGGCTGCGACCAATCGATATCCTTCGACACATTCCACTGGTCGCGTTTGGCGTTCTCGTAAAGTCGGCGCATGTCCGCGGCGTGGACGGCGTAGTCGCGCTGATAGATGGTTTCATAGCGGCTTTCCACGACATGTTCGGTCTCGGCGGTCATCGGCGCTGCCTCCTCGAGCGGTGCATAGCAAACGATTGCTTGGTGCGAAGTTTAGTCGCATCGCGGCAAAGATGTCAAGCACAGCAGACCGCGGCCGGGACACTTGAGTTGGCCGTGTCGGACGCTAGAAATGGCCGAACCGAGACATTTACGATGGCCGCAGGCCGGCTTCTAAATTAAGATTCCGTCCATGAAGATCTCCGCTGATTTCCCTGAACCGCTTCCGCCGCCAAAGAAAAGTGACGTGCTGTTTGGCTTTAGTTCGCGCGATCCATGGAGCAATGCCTGCGTGAACACCGAGTGGCAGCCCGATTCATTCTATGCGCTCGGTTATCGTGAGGGGGCTCAGCGGCTCGCAAACCATGTCCTCGAAACACACTCCGATCAAGATACCTTGATTTTTCCAATCGTCTTCCTGTACCGCCATCACCTCGAATTGGCGCTCAAGCGCATTGTCCAAATCACTGCAATTGTCTCCGACGTTCCATTAACCGGCTCGGAAGCCCAGAGGCTCTTCGGACGGCACGAACTGGATCAGCTCTGGGCGCAGGTAAAACAACGGCTACGGTCCGCGTACGAAAAAGCCAACCTCGAATTGCCGGATCGCTCCGCGATCGAAGGCGCTGACTCCTACATTCGCCAAGTGAGCGGCGTCGATCCAAAGTCTCAAGCTTTTCGTTATCCGGTCTCCAGTAAAGGCGCCCCGCATCTTCGGGGAATCCGCCACATCAATATCCGAGCGCTCGCCGAATGCATGGAGAGGCTGTGTGACTTTCTTGAGAGAATCGAAGGCGAGCTTTTGATGTATCTAGAGGACGAACTTGAGATGCGTGCGTCGGTACCCTAAGCTATCTTGGTCAGAGGTTCTATCGAGCCTGACTTTTCACTTCGACTTTCCACTTACTTTCCACTTCGCGACTGTCCCGCCCAGCACTCATCTCGCGCGATTTCCCAATCCGCTCGCGGACTTAATGTTGTTTAGCGCGCCGTCGAACGCCTCAACAGGACGGTCATCTCAAATGTCCGATTCGGCACTTTCCGCCAAAATCGCCGGACATCTACAATGGCCGCTTTAGCGCGGCTCAATTTCGGCTCGGGCGTCGGAGTCGATTTACCGAATTGCCGAAAAGCCCTTGAATCACTCGGCCTTTTTCCAGCATCCCACTTCGTCCCGGAGTAGTCCCGCTTGATCCCGCGTCCCCGTCTGAGAGTTGCCACTTCCGGCCACTTCAAATGTCTCCCAACACAGACCGTGTCCGCGCATTGCCCGAATCGCGACAAGCGGCGGCGTCCGGCCGGATGCGGTTTCGTTTACGCGGATACCGGGGGTTGCGCGGCGCCCGGCGACGGCCCTCCGGCGATCGGGACCTGGCGGCGGGTGTGCAAGGCGCCGCTATAGGCTAAGCTCGAAGCTCACGGAGGCTATCACGATGGCATCTGACGACGGCGACTATGGCAAGGCCCTGGCCTCATTCGAGCGCGACCTGCTCACCTACCTGCGCACACTCGAAGAGATCCAGGAAAATCTCCGCCTGCACGAGGTGCGATCCAGCCAGGCGCGTCTGGTCGAAGCGACCGGCGCGACTTTCCGCCGCTTCAACGCGGAATTCGTCGAGCGGATGCCGCCGGCGGAGCTGAGCGAATTCCATCGCGAGTTCGTCGTCGCGGTGGCGCAGCTCGAGCGCTCGTTCAATCTTTTTTTGACCGAGCCCAGTCCGAACTGGACGCTGGCCTTCATGCACAGCCGCAACGCCTTCGTTCGGGGGCTCTATTCCCTCTATGAATTGCGCGATCGGCTCCCCACGTTGAGCGCCTACTTTCTGATCGAGGGCGCGACGCCGCCGGTCGCGGCCAACGGCGATTCGGTCAAGCGCGGCTTCTCGCATTTCGAGCGCACGAACGAACGCGGCCAGTACACGCTCTACGTGCCGGAGAACTATGTGAGCGATCGCCCGTGGCCGCTGATCATCTGCCTGCACGGCGGTTACGGGCAGGGATTCGAGTATATCTGGACCTGGCTGCGCTCGGCCCGCAGCCGCGGTTACATCCTGCTGGCGCCGAAATCGATCGCTGAGACCTGGACGATGACGATGGGCAGCGTCGATACGCGCTCGGTCATGAAGATGCTCGACGAGGTCGCCGCCGCCTACAATGTCGACCGCTCGCGCATCTACCTGACCGGGCTCTCGGACGGCGGCATTTTCACCTATATCATGGGCCTCGAGCGCCACGAGCTTTTCGCGGGGATCTCGCCGGTCGCCGGCGCATTGCATATGGCGGCCGATCCGATGCTGCGCACCGGCACGGGCCGCGAGGTGCCGATCTTCGTGATTCACGGCGTCCACGATTTTATTTTCCCGGTGACCTACACCCGCCAGACCAACGAGCTGCTGACGTCGCTCAACTACAATCTCAAGTATGAAGAGCTGCCGGATTGGGGTCATGCGTTTCCGTACTCGATCAACGAACAGCTCGTGCTGCCGTGGTTCGAGAGTCTCCCGCCGCGCGCGGGTTAGCGGCACGCGATTATTGAAGCAGGAGCAGGACGCCGACCGCCGCGCCTGATGCGCTCGACCGATTCATCCACGCGCCAGATGGCCGTCGTCCGCGGTGCCGACGGTGAAATGGTGATCCGGTTGGCCGGCGTATGGCGCCTGCATCACGGCTTCGGCGCAGAGGTCGAGGACATTCGCCGCGCATTGACGGGCGCCACCGCGCCGTCGCGCGTCAGCTTCGATGCGAGCCGCATCCAGTCCTGGGATAGCTCGCTCCTGGCCTTTCTGGATGAGATCGCGGAACTCTGCCGCGCGCGCAGTGTCGCGATCGACCAGGCGGGACTTCCCCAGGGCGCGCGCCGCCTGCTCGAGCTTGCCGCGGGTGCCCCCGTGTCGGCGGCGCAGATGCCGCCACAGCGCGTGCCGAGCTTTCTCGAACGGGTCGGTCTCGCGGTGATCGGTATGGGCGCGGCCCTCGAAGCGCCATTGGCCTTTGTCGGCGAAGTGAGCGCTGCCTTCGGCCGGATGCTGCGGGCTCGCGCGCGCTTTCGCGGCGCCGACTTTCTCGAAATGATCCGCGCCTGCGGCATCGATGCGCTCGGGATCGTCGCGCTCATCAGTTTTCTATCAGGGACGATTCTGGCCTTTATGGGGGCGGTCCAACTGCAACAGTTCGGCGCGCAAATCTACGTCGCGAATCTGGTCGCGATCGCGATGGTGCGCGAGATGGGGCCGATGATGACCGCGGTTATCATGGCGGGTCGGACGGGCGCTTCGTTCGCCGCTCAACTCGGCACGATGAAGGTGCGGCAGGAGGTCGAGGCGCTCGAAACCATGGGCATCTCGCCGATCGAATTCCTCGTGCTGCCGCGTCTTATCCCGCTGGTCCTGATGATGCCGCTGCTGGCGCTCTATGCCGATTTTATCGGCGTGTTCGGCGGCGCCGCGATAGGCGTCAGCATGCTCCACCTTTCCCTCACCACCTACCTCATCACCAGCGCCCATTCGATCTGGCCGATGACCTTCGTCGGCGGGATGTTCAAAAGCTTCATCTACGGTATCCTTATCGGACTCGCCGGCTGCTACCAGGGCATCCGCTGCGGCAACAGCGCAGCCGCGGTAGGGCAGGCGACCACTGCGGCGGTAGTGAATGGGATCGTTCTGGTGGTTGTGGCCTGCGGCATCTTCGCCATGGTTTTTAATGTCCTCAACATCTGACGCGCGCGTTCGGCCAACCTCGCCGCCGGCAGCGCGGACCGCTGACCACGACGCAACGCCGGCGATTTCCGTGCGTAATCTGACGATGGCCTATGGCGAGTACGTGGTGTTGCGCGAGGTCAGTTTCGATGTGCAGCGGGGCCAGGTCTTCGTCATCATGGGCGGCAGCGGCTGCGGCAAAAGCACGCTGTTGCGCAATCTGCTGGGACTCGAGGAACCGGTCACCGGCGACATCCTCTACAGCGGGCGCAGTTTCACCCGGGCGAGCGCGCCCGAACGGACCGCGATGCTGCGACAGTGCGGCGTGTTGTACCAGAACGGCGCGCTCTGGAGCTCGATGACGCTGCTTGAGAATGTCGGCCTGCCGCTCGCGCAGTTCACCGATCTGGCGCCCGAGGAGATCGACCAGGTCGCGCGGCTGAAGCTCGCGATGGTCGGACTCAAAGGCTTTGAAAATGCCTACCCCTCGGAAATCAGCGGCGGGATGCAGAAGCGGGCGGGCGTCGCCCGCGCGATCGCGCTCGATCCGCAGGTGCTGTTTTTCGACGAGCCGTCGGCCGGACTCGATCCGATTACCTCGAGCCTGATCGACGATCTCATCCTCGAACTGCGGGCTAATCTGGGCACCACCGTGGTGGTGGTCACCCACGAACTGGCGAGCATCTTTGCGATTGCCGACGATGCCATCTTCCTCGATGGCGAAACCCGGCGCCTCACCGCTCAGGGCAATCCTCATGAGTTGCTGGCCCATTGCAGTGATCGGCGCGTGCGCCGCTTTTTGACCCGCGGACGCGAGGATTCCGCTGCGGCCGAGACCCGATGAAAAAATCCACCAGCGCTGTCGCCACCGGCATTTTCGTCATCGGCGCCGCGGTCCTCGCCCTGATTGCCGTGATGATCCTCTGGGGCGGCCGCCTGTTCACGCGCAGCCATCAGTACGTCCTTTACTTCCGGGGCGACGTGAGCGGCCTGCATCCCGGGGCGCCGGTTAAGTTCAAAGGCGTGCAGGTCGGCTCCGTTGATCGGATTTTTCTGCGGATGAGCGGCTTCTACGGCAGCTCGCAGCCGTCGCTCACGATACCGGTGATTGTCTCGCTCTATTCCAATGCCGTCGTGCACGTTGACACGCTGGTCTCGTCTGAAGAAAGCGGCTTTCTCGATCTCGATAACCCGAAGGTGGTGCGCAAGCTGATTGCCGACGGCCTGCGCGGTCAAATCGCCTCGGAGAGTCTGGTCACCGGGGTGCTGTATATCAGTCTCGATCTTCGCCCGAATGCCCCGGCGCGCTTTCTCGCGCCGAAGAACTCGCACTATGTCGAAATTCCCACCGTACCGACCGCGTTCGAACAGGTTCAGGAAGTGGCGATGCGCATCATGACTCAACTCAGCCAGGTTGATTTCCCCCGGGTCATCGCCGAGTTGACGGATACGGTCGGCAGGTTGAACGAGTTGGTCGGCTCACCGCAACTGCGCGCCGCGGTCAATTCTTTGCCGGCGGCGATCAACCATCTGAGCGCGGCGGCGCAATCGATTCAGCGTCTGGCGGCCAACACCGATACGGAGATGGCGGCGACGACCCATGCGCTGCGCCAGACGTCGTTAAGCGCGACCGCCGCCCTGCAACAAACCCAGGCGACGTTGCAGGCGATCACGCAGACGGTCGGTCCGGCGTCGTCGTTGAATTACCAGCTTGGCCAGACCCTCGTCGATCTCGATCAAGCGGCGCGCTCGACGCGGGAACTTGCCGACTACCTGAATCAGAACCCCAGCGCGCTGGTCCGCGGACGCGCCTCCGAGGCCCATTGAACCCCGGCAAACTGCTGACAGGAACCCGCTCGCGCCGTTCAACGACGGCCGCAACCCGGACCGTCTTCGGATGGTATACAGCGGCCATCGTGGTGCTGTGCGCCGGATGCTCGAACGTGCTTGCGCCGCGGCCGGATACGACGCGCTTCTTTATCCTGAGCGCGGTCGCTGCCGGTCCCAATGTAGCCGCTTCCGGATCAGCGGCCGCGACTGCCGTCGGCCTGGGTCCGATCAGCTTTCCTCAGTATCTCGCGCGCAACGAGATGGTGACGCGGACGGCCGACAACCGCATCCAGTTCTCCGCGCGCAACCGCTGGGCCGAACCGCTCGATATCACCTTCAGGCGCGTCCTCGCCGAGGACCTGTCGCGCGCGCTGGGCGGGGCGAGCGTTACCGAATTCCCCTTCTTCGGCGCCGCGCCGCCCTTCACGATGCGCGTGCAGGTGACGATCAATCGCTTCGAGACCGATAGCCGCGGCACCGCTCACCTGTCGGCGCTGTGGAACGTAATCGAGGTCGCGAACAATCGAGTGCTTTACGCGACGTCCTCGGAGATCGAGGTTGCGGGCGCGGCCGGAGCCGCGGCGCGCGCCGCGACCCTGAGCCAGGCCGCGGCGCAATTCGCCTATCAGATCGCCGCCGAACTGGTCAGCCTCGAGCGGCGCTAGTCCGGACTTTCAGTTCAATTCGCGGCTGCTGTAGTCAAGGATGCGACGGGCAACGATCATCAGGTTGATCTGCTGCGTGCCTTCGAAGATATCGTTGATCTTGGCGTCGCGCATCCACTTCTCGACCAGCTCCTTGCGCGAGTAACCCACCGGGCCGAGCAGCTCGACCGCCTTTTGCGTGATCTGGGTGACCGCTTTGCCGGCCTTGGCCTTCGCCATCGAGGCTTCGAGGTTGTTGCGTTTGCCCATGTCGAGCATCCAGGCTGCCCGCCACGTCAGCAGCCGCGCGGCCTTGAGTTGAACTTCCATCTCCATGAAATCGCGTTCGAGCGCCGTCAAGCGTCGCGGGGAGATGCCGTAGCGGACCGGGATATTGTTCTGCGCGAGGAAGTCGCGCACGAAGTCGAGCGCCGCTCGGCCGACGCCGATCGCCATCGCCGCCACGATCGGACGGGTGGCGTCGAACGTCGCCATCACGTCCTTGAAGCCGCCGTCGCGCTTGACCTCGGCGCTGCCCAGCAGATGGTCCGCGGGCACGCGACAATTCTCGAAGACGATCATCGCGGTGTCGGACGCGCGGATACCGAGTTTGTTTTCGACGCGGACGACGGTCATGCCGGGCGTGTGATGCTCGACCACGAAGGGTTTGATCCCAGCACGCCCCGCCTGCCTGTCGACCGTCGCCCAAACCACGACGAAGCCTTCCGATTTCTCCGCCGCCATCTGGCCCGCGGTACAAAAGATCTTGGTGCCGTTAATGACCCAATGATCGCCGTCGCGGGTGGCGGTCGTGGTAATCGCCGCCGAGTCCGAACCGCATCCCGGCTCGGTTATCGCCATCGCGCCCCATTTCGGCTGGCCCTCGCGAAAGCGCCGCAAAAACCGCTCACGCTGCTCGGCAGTTCCGGCGGCGGCGACGGCCGCGCCGCCCAAGCCGCCGCCCGGGATCGACAGGAACAGCCCGGCATCGCCCCAGCACAGCTCCTCTACGCTGAGGCACGTGTTGAGGTTGCGCAAGCGCGAGGCGCCTTCGCCTGCACGCGGCTTCGCGTCGGCCGGCTCGCCCAGATTCTGCGAGGCCGTCCACATCGCTTCCCAGAACGCCCGCGGTTCGCTGTGTTCCCGCTCATCGAACTCGCGCGAGATCGGTCGCATCAGTTGCGCCGCGGCCAGATGATACATCTTGAGCTGGTTGACGACTTGCGGTTCGAGTTCAAAGTCGATCATCGAATGCTTCCCCTATACGGTTGCGAGGCCTTCCAGCACGGCGAAGCCGCGGGCATTGCGCAGCCACATCTCGACCGGATGCTCGCGGATATAGCCGTGACCGCCGAGAACCTGCACGGCGTTGTCGGTCACGGTCAGCGCCGCCTGAGCCGCGTAGTTGCGCGCCTGGTAGCTCTCCTTGAGCCCGTTCTCGCCCTTGTCGAGGCGCGCCGCCGCTTCCCAGACCAGCAGCCGCGCCGCGTCAATCTCGATAGCCATCTCGGCCAGCATGAACGCGATCGCCTGCTTGGTTGCGATCGGCACGCCGAAGGCTTTGCGCTCCCGCGCATAGTCGCGCGCATACTCGAAGGCGGCGCGTGCGACGCCGACCGCCATCGCCGCGATCGCCACCCGCGATTCACTCAACAGCCGCGTGAAGTTGAGACCACTTTCGCCGCCGAGCCGCGCGGAGCGATCAACTCGGCAATCATTGAGCGTGAGCGTGTAGGTCGCAACGCCCTTGAGTCCCATATTCTCCTCGCGCGGAGAGATTTCCAGCCCGGGCGTCTCGCGCCCGATCACGAACCCCTCGACCGCATCAAAGCCCTCGCTGCCGCCCGATGCGTACACCAGCAGAGCAGATGACTCCTGCGCCAACGGCACGCAACACTTGACACCGCTGAGCACAAAGTCCTGACCCTCCCGCCGCGCGACGGTCTTCATCGCGGCGGGATCAAAGTCGAAGCGCGGCTCATTGAGGGCCGCGGTGGCCGCGACAAACTGATCCTGTGCCAGCGGCGGAAGCCAGCGCTGTTGCAGTGGCGCGCCGCCGGCTTCGATCAGCGGCGTGACCAGTAGACGGGGCGCCAGCAGATGGACGGCGATCGCGAGATCGCCCCAGGCCAGTTCCTCCATCACGATCGCGCCCGTGACCGCCGAGCGGGCATCGCCGTAGCCGCCATAAGCCTCCGGGATCGCGCCACGCACGAGGCCGAGTTCGTGGCCTTTCGCCACCAGTTCCGGCGGGATGACGCCGGATTCGTCCGCGGCGCGCGCCGCGGGACGTATCTGCTCCGCAGCAAAGGCGGCGACGGTTTCGCGGATCAGCTTTTGATCGTCGTCGAGCTCGAAGTTGATCATTGTGAGGTATTATAGCCTTTGACCAGCCTGGTTTGCGTCAATCTATTCCTTCGGGTCTTCGCGACGCTGCCGCTCGCGCTCGCGCGCCCGTTTATATTTGTGCTCATCCTCCGCGACCCGGGTCGGCGGCGCGAGGGGCTTGCGGAGCTTTTCGATAAGCGACCGCCGGCGGCCTTTTTTCGGCCCCTCAGTCCTCATCGACAAAACCAATGAAGCTCATCTGCAAGCCGCTCGTCCCGCCGGGAACGGCGCGGCGCGAGAAGAATTGCGCGTTAGCGCATCGCGTGCACGGACCAACCTGCATCAGGTTTTGGCGCGCAATCCCTTCGGCAGAGAGCTGAGCGCAGTTGATGGCACGCAGATCGAGATAAGCCTTGCCCGGTTTGCCAGCGCGTGAATGACGCGCCGACGCGGGGAACGCGCGGGCGAAGTCATCGACCAGCTCGTGATCCACCTCGAAGCAGCAGCGCCCGATAGCGGGCCCGAGCGCCACCCGGAGGGTCTCACGCCGGGCCCCCAGCCTAACCATCGCCGCAACGCCGGCAGCCGCGATATTGCGCAGGGTCCCGCGCCATCCCGCATGCAACGCGCCGACCAGGCGCCGCTCCGGGTCGACCATCAGGATTGGCACACAGTCGGCCGTATATACGCACAAGGCGAGTCCCGCGACCGCCGTAACCATCCCGTCGGCGTCTTCGACGCTTGCCGCATCGGCGCGTGTGATTTTCCGGACCCGCGCGCCATGCACCTGGTTGGAGCGCACCGCCGCCATCGTCGGATACATCATTTGCCAGCGCCGCCAGTTCTCGGCCACCGCCGAGGGATCATCCCCAATCCATCCGGCGAGGTTGAACGAAGCGAACGGTCCCGCGCTGACGCCCCCGAGGCGTCCGCCAAAGCCGCAGCGCAGGCCCGGCAGCATCCACGGCGTCAGAAACTGCGGCTGCTCGGGATGCGCCGCGGCCGGATTCGATCCCAGGTCATTCATGGTTGTTCCGCAACAAAAGCATAACCTATACTGAGTTTGCTGGGAGTCTTTATTTAAGCGACATATGGACGGTTATCAGTATCTTGTACAGCGCAATCGCCTGATGTGGGAACTGGAAGACCAGATTCGCGGGCTGCCACCGATGCCGGAAGCGGAACGGCAGGCGGCCGTTAAGCGCCTGGAGGCCCAGTTCGATATCCGGCTGCGCGAGCTTTACGCCAAGGTCGCCGGCGAATATCCCGGCGAGCGCAAAACCGTCGCCCGGCCCCTGGTCGATCCACACTGAGCTCCTTTGGATCGTTTCATCAGGATTCGCGGCGCGCGCACCCATAATCTCAAGAACATCTCGCTCGATATCCCCCACGGGCGCTTGACCGTAGTTACCGGCGTTTCCGGCTCGGGCAAGTCGAGCCTGGTCTTCGACACCGTCTACGCCGAAGGCCAGCGGCGGTACGTGCAGAGCCTTTCGACCTATGCGCGCCTGTTCCTCGAACGCCTGGAACGGCCCGACGTCGATACCATCAGCGATATCCCGCCGGCCCTCGCCCTGAAGCAGAAAAACACCATCAAGAACGCGCGCTCGACGGTCGGCACGGTTACCGAGATCAATGATTATCTGCGTCTGCTGTTCGCCAGTGTCGGTCAGACGATCTGCCCCCGCTGCCGGAGCGTGGTCACCCGCGACAGCGTGGCGAGCGCGGCGCAGCGAGTTCTGGAGACGCCGGGAGCGTACATTTTCCTCGCCCCATTCGCCGTCGGCTCCCGCTCGCCGCGCGAACTATCCGCCTTTCTGGCCGCGACCGGTCACCATCGGATCTATCGCGACGGTTTGATCGTCGAGGCCTCGACCTGGCTCGAAAGCCTCGCCGATTTTGAGGCCCTTGACACGATCGCGATCGTGCTCGACCGCGTCACCGTGAGCGACGGCGCCCTCGGGCGCGTGCGCGAGGCGCTCGAGCGCGCCTTTCATCTGGGCGGCGGGCGCGCCGAGGCGGTCAGGCTCGACGCGCAAGGCAAGCCCGCGGCCACGCTGAAGTTCGACCGTCGCTTTAATTGTGACGGCTGCGGCGCCGAATTCCCGGAGCCTTCACCGGCGCTGTTCTCGTCCAACAGCCCGCTCGGCGCCTGCCCGCATTGCGAGGGCTTCGGGCGGATAAGCGAACTCGACCTCGACAAGATTCTGCCGGATCCCAACCTTTCGCTCCGCCAGGGGCTGGTGGCGCCCTTCCGCACGCCGGCTTACCGCGAGATGCAGAGCTGGATGTTGCGCTGCGCGAAGCGCTCGCATATCCGCACGACGGCGCCGCTCAGCGAGATGTCGGAGGTCGAGCGCGCCTGGCTGCTCGACGGCGAGTCCGCGGCCGACAAGGACTGGGATGCGCGCTGGCCCGGCGTGCGCGGGTTCTTTCGCTGGCTCGAACGTAAACGCTACAAGACCCACGTCCGGATCCTGCTCGCGCGTTACCGCCGCTTCACCCCCTGCCCGTCCTGCGAGGGTTCGAAGCTCAAGACTGAGGCGCTCAACGTGCGCGTCGGCGACAAGACCATCGCCGAGGTCGGAAGGCTGCCGATCCGCGAGTTGCCGCGATGGCTGGATGAGCTGGCGAGCCAAGAGGCGCTGGCGGCGCGCGCCACCGTCCTTCTACGCGAGTTAAAGAATCGCGTTAACTATTTGATCCAGGTCGGTCTCGGCTACCTGACGCTCGAACGACAGGCGCGGACGCTCGCGGGCGGCGAAGCGCAGCGTATCCATCTGGCCGGCGCGCTGGGCAGTCTGCTCACCGGCACGCTCTACGCGCTCGACGAGCCGACCGTGGGCCTGCACGCCGCCGATTCGCGAGCGCTGCTCGAGGTTCTCCGCCGCCTTCGCGACCTCGGCAACTCGGTGCTGGTGGTCGAGCACGACCCGGCCATGATTGAGGGCGCCGACTATGTCGTCCAGCTCGGACCCGTAGGAGGGCATGAGGGCGGCCATCTGGTCGCCGCGGGCGCCCCGACAACGCCCGGATCATCGAACGGCAACGGCGCCTCGGCGGGGCGCGCCCTGCTGATGCGCGCGCTGGCTCATCAGCAACCTCCGCGTGATCGTGGGCAGGCGATCCGGATTATCGGCGCGCGTGCGCATAACCTGCGCGATATCGACGTCGAGATTCCGCTCCGACGGCTCACCTGTCTCAGCGGCGTCTCCGGCTCGGGCAAATCGACCCTGATGGAAACCGTGCTCTACAACAATTATTTGCGGCGGCTCGGCGAGCCGGTGAGCGAAGTCGGTGAATGCCGGCGCGTCGAAGGGTTGGAGCTGGTCGGCGCGATGGTCCACATGGGACAGGAGTTGCCGGCCCGCTCGCTGCGTTCGAATCCCGCCACCTATCTTAAAGTTTACGATGAGATACGCGGATTGTTTGCCGCCACCGACGATGCGCGCCGCGGCCGTATCAAATCCCGCGACTTCTCCTTCAATGTCGCGGGCGGGCGCTGCGAACGCTGCCAGGGCACGGGAACCGTTACACTCGAGATGCATTTCATGGCCGATCTCGAGGTGACGTGCGACCTGTGCGACGGCCGGCGCTTCCAGTCGCAGGTCCTCGCTGTCCGTTTCCACGGGTACACCATCAATGACGTGCTGAGTCTGACCGTCGAGGAAGCGCAGCGCTTCTTTCAAAAGTATCCCGGCGTCACCCGCCGACTCGAACCGCTGGCCGCGGCGGGGCTCGGCTATCTGCAATTGGGACAGCCGACCTCGACGCTGTCCGGCGGGGAGATGCAGCGCCTCAAACTCGCCCGCTTCCTCCTCGCCGATCTCGAACCGCCGCCCGCCGGCGCGCGCGACCGCCGCCTCACGCGGGTCTTTCTGCTCGACGAGCCGACCACTGGGCTGGCCTCGTCCGATATCAAGGGGCTGGTGCGGATGCTGCGTCGGCTTATCAACGAGGGCAACACGCTGGTGGTGATCGAGCACAATCTCGAATTTATCGCCCAGGCCGATCACGTAATCGATCTCGGTCCCGGCGGCGGCGATGACGGCGGCGCGGTGGTCGCGGTCGGTGATCCGCTGCAGATTGCCGCCAACAAGCGATCTCTGACCGGACGCGAGTTGAGCCGCCTGCTGGGGCTTGGGCGAAGCTCCGCGATGGCCGGACGGAAGCCCTCGCTGAAGGCGGTGGCGCGCTAGACCGGTGGCATCGAGGGCAGGCGATTCGCTTAACACGCAAGCGTGCCACTCGTTAAAATAGAGGAGCAGTTTCGTTCCGTTCCCGGAGGTAACCGATGGCATTTGCGCCCTTGGCCTCGCCGAAACTTCACGAGTTCTTTCTGCAGTTGGTCCGCAGGAGCTTCCACCAGCTCGGCATCAGCGATTCGGAGGTCTTCGATTATATCGCCGGCGTGCTCGCCGAGTTCAGCCACTCCAGCCGATGGCTTCGCTTGCGCGACAGCGAGGGACGTCGGCTGACCAGCACGGTCGAGATGCTGCTGGCGCGCGCCGACCAGGAGGCCGTCGGGATGTCGCGCGTGCAATGGGAACGCTCGTTGCGCAAGTATGTCGGCGATTACACGCTCTTCATGACGGGACTGTTTCGCCGGTTCGTCGAGCGTGGCGGTTATCTCGGATATTACATGGAAGAGGGCGCGCGCTCGTATCAGGCGGTGTCGTCGCTGGACGTCTCGATGTACCAACCGGGCTTTCTCCTGTTCGAGGAGCTCGGTCGACGTTTCGAGCAGTATTCAGGCGCCCTGGATTTCATGCGCAAATGCTATTTTGCGCCGGCCCCCGGAGAAGATCCGTTCGCCGGATTTTTTCAGCAGATCGAAGGCTGGGTACGGCAGGGGTTATCGAACAATTGAGGCCGGCCGCTAAGCCCTCCGCCGCGCGCCTCGAATGAGCGTCGAGACGGAGGTCGCCGAGCGTCTCGACCGCTATCTGATTCGTCGCGGGTTCGCCTCGTCGCGCCGAGTGGCGGCAGCACTGATTGCCGAGGGCGCGGTCCATGTCAACGGGCGTCGCGCGCAAAAAGGCTCCGTAGTTGCGCGAGGGGACCGCGTCGAGGTGCAGCCGGCGCCCGACCGAACCTCGATAATCGCCAATCCGAACCTCACCGTTGCCGTCCTGCACGAAGAGCCGGCTTTGCTGATTGTCGCCAAGCCGGGCCTCCTGCCGTGTCATCCGCTGAAGGCAACCGAGGATACGACGCTCCTCAACTTCATTGCGTATCGCTATCCGGAGGCTGCCCGGCCTTTTGCCAAGCCGCTCGAAGGGGGTCTGGTGCATCGGCTCGATAACGGCACGTCGGGCACGGTGATGATCGCGCGGACCGCGCCCGCCTGGCAGAGGCTGCGGGACGCGCTACAGGCGGGACAGATTCGACGAGACTATCGTGCGTTAATCGTGGGCCATCTGAGCCGCGAATACGTCATCACCACGCCCCTCGCGCACCATCGGAACCCGCGCAAAATGACCGTTGCGGGCGCGCGTGATGCGCGCCCTGGGGGCGCATCACGCGCCGCCGAAACCCTGGTTAAGCCGCTCAGGCGCTATGGCGACTTCACGCTGGTGCAGGTCTTGCCGCGCACCGGCCGGCGGCATCAGATTCGCGTGCATCTGGCGAGCATCCGGCATCCGATCGTGGGCGATACGCTGTATGGCGGCCCGCCGCTGGCCGAGCTCGCGGCGGGCCGCTTCTGGCTGCATCTGCAGGGGCTCGACCTGGATTCGCCCGCCGGAGGCGGGCGACTCCAGGTCGACGCCCCGCTCGCGCAGGATCTTCGCGCCGCGCTGGCGCGCGCCGGCTGAAGCGCGCCGCCGGCCGATGCCGGCTGGCGGCGCGCTTCAGCCGCGCGCGCAGCTTCGCACGCAACGCTACTTGCTCTCCGGCTCCTTGACGAAGTTCGGCTTGCGCTTCTCGACGAACGCTCTCACGGCCTCCTTATGATGCCACGTGTTGAACGTCATCATCTCGTACGCGAGGCCCGTATCCATGATCAGATTGGCCTGCTCTTTGAGCCATTTGTTGACCGCGAGCTTGCTCCAGCGAATCGCGTAAGTCGGTCCGTCGGCCAGCTCCTGCGCGAGTTCCATCGCCCGGCTCATCACCTGATCCTGCGGTACGGCGTAATTGACCATGCCGATTCGATAAGCCTCGGCCCCATTGATCATATGGCCGCGCATCAGGAATTCCTTCGCGCGATGGGGTCCGATGAGCAACGGCCAGATCACCGCGCCGCCGTCGCCGGCAACCACACCGACTTTGACGTGGGTATCGGCAAAGCGCGCTTTCTCCGAAACCACCGTGATATCGCACAGAAGCGCGAGGGTCGCGCCAAGACCGATCGCATCACCGTTGATCGCGCCGATTATCGGCTGCTCGACGTCAAGTATATTTTCGACCAGCCGCCGGCCGTTGGAAGCCGTAATCGGTCCGCGGCCCGCGCTCTTGCTCTTCTTGGTCGAGTCGACGAAGCCGCCCTCGGCCATGCCCTTGACATCGCCGCCGGCGCAGAAGGCGCGGCCCGCTCCGGTGAAGACGATTGCGTTGACGTCGGTGTCCGCCGCGAGATCGATCCAGACCTGCTCGAGTTCGTGATGGAGCGCGGTGTTGACCGCGTTGAGCCGGTCCGGACGGTTGATCGTCAGGGTTGCCACCCGCTCTTTTACCTCGACTTTAAGAAACTCATACGCGCTGTAATCCGTGGCCATGATGGTGCTGCCTCCTCGTCTCGCCGATCCTATACAACGAGTTGCGCATCGGCGCTAATCGGGCCACGCCGGTCATTCGTTCGTGCGCCTGCCGCTGGCGTCGTGCTAGAATGAGACGCGGGCCGGAGTGGGTCGGGCGATCGCTGCCACGGGCAGAGGAAAGTCCGGGCTCCACAGGGCAGGATGGCCGCTAACGGCGGCGCGGAGCGATCCGCGGAAAGTGGCACAGAAAAGATACCGCCTCATTCGAGGTAAGGGTGAAATGGCGGGGTAAGAGCCCACCGGCGCCCGAGTGATCGGACGCGCATGCTAAACCCCATCCGGAGCAAGACCAAATAGGAGGATTGGACGGCCCGTCCGTAATTCTTCGGGTATGGTCGCTATGAGCCGACGAGTAATCGTCGGTCGAGAGGAATGATCGCCGCTCGTCAGAGCACAGAACCCGGCTTACACGCCCACTCCGGCTCCCTCTCCCGGTTGTCTTCGACGTTTCGCTGAGACGGCGCGCGGATCGCGCCGAGATGACGACCCTCGCCGGCTCATCCGCGTCGATGGCCTTGCGCGACACCGACGCTCATCGGTGAGCTCCGTCACCTCGCGGATCGCGGCACGGTCGAGGGTGCGGCGGATGCGGACGAGGCGCCGGCAGCGCGATCGAACCCGGGCAGGATAGCCTGCACGAACGCATTGCGCAGAACTTCAACGACGGACTGCCAGGTCGAAACATTGGGTTGCGATAGCTTCCCGCTGAGATTCACTTTCGTCGCAACTTTCTGCGTATTCTGATTGCGGAAAACATGCGCCAGCACGCCGATACCGACCTCTTTGGCCTGATGGAGAACCCCGGTGCCCTGCTCTTTCTGATGGCTGTAGACCTCGACGTTGGAAAACAACGGCTTGACGTAACCGGTAAGATTGTCGTTCTGAACCGCCATCTGCGAGTAGAGCGAAAACTGCCCGGCGGCCACCTCGAAGCGGCCGTAGGCGCGCAGCAAATCATTCAGCGACGGCAGGTTGGTGTCATTGATCGCCAGACTGACGTTAAAGGTTGGTCCGGCCGCGGCCGCCAGAAACCATCCGGCGAGACGGGTATCGCCGCTCCCCATGAACCTGCCGTCGAGCGACAGTTCCGAGCGACCCTGCGCTTCACGGTTTGACAGATTCGCGATCGTCAGATTCGCCTGATCGAGCGTCAGCCGATACTCAGGGTCGGTGGCGCGGTCGATCACGATAAAGTCACTCTCGACGACGTCGAAGCGGCGGATGAGAAATTCGGCCGCCGGGTTATTATTCGCCCGCTCGACTCCCTCTCCGACGCGTTTGACGTGTGCAGCTTCGATCTCGCTCGTGGACCTGTCGTGCAGGTAGGTGACCTTCACATGGTCGATCGTCGCAGTGTTTACGTCGACGTTGATCCCTCTCGGCGAGTACTCGAGAAGCCCGTCGCTGGCGAGGCGCCCGCCGTCGAACGCGATTTTGGTCCAACGCAATGCCGGTGTCACCGGCTTCAGCGGAATCTCGCGCACAACATACCGCACTTTAATCCCGGGAAACGGCTTCTCGAGGTAGTTCGCCCGGCCCTTTATTGCGGCGTAACCACTTCCGAAGACCACCGCCGAGGCGTCGATAGTGGAGGGATAGACCGCGTTGGGCGCGCGGATATTGCGGATGTTCGCGGTCGTCAGATTCAGCTTTTCAAGATGAAGCGGGGCGCTCCGCTCGTCCTCGACATAGGTTATGTCACCCTGGACGATCCGGACGCGGTTGATTTTGAAGGGGTAAACCGCCTCGATCGCATCCTGCCAGCCTTGCTGTTTGATCGGCACCGGATTCCGTTCCTCAGCCACGAGCTGCGGCTTAACGAGATCCAGCTCCGGATGCCATAGAAGCAGGTCAGCCACTATCTTGCCGTCGAACAACTCAAGCCATTCGATCTGAAAGCGCATCATCGGCAGCCGCAGCACAGGCGGCGTCGGATGGGCGAGCTGCACAATGGCGAGGCCGCGCAGCGTCAGCGTGCCGCCGAGAAGCTGCAGATGGGCGTAGGGCAGGACCGCATGGTAGCCCTTGAGCCGCGCGTTAATCGCAGCTTCGGTGCGGCTGCGCACGATCCCGTCGAGGAGATAGGACCCGGCAAACAAGCCCACCAGCAGCAGCGCTACGACTCCAGGGAGCCATCGTTTCGGCCCAATTTTGATTCGCCGCAAAGGCATTATCGATTCATCCGTCCAAGCCCCCTGGTAAAGCCGCTCATGCCTGGGAGAGCAGCAGACCCACCTCGAGACGAAACCAAAGATCGTGCCCTCTGGGCGACGCGTCTCGTCGGACGCGGCTAATGAAAGGACGCCGCCGCCAGGCAGCCGCAGACTCGCGCCCCACCACGGAAATCAGGTAAGTAGCGTTTGCAAAGGGATACGAGAGCGCCTCAGATCCGACGCTTGGCGAAGCGGGATTAGCTCGCTGCTCAACGCAGGCCCAATCCGTCTGAAACGGCTTGCAAAAAGATCCGTCTTAGTACTTAAGAAAACGGTCGAGCTGATTGTCAGGAATCGGCTTCTGATGCGTGCAGCGCTCCTAATGCGTAAGCAGTTTGCATACCGGATGGGGTTGCGGACAGGAGACGTGCTCTCGGTGATAACTTTGACGCGAAGATGTAGACCGCCATTCATTCATATGGATTCACATAGATCATATGAACGCTAGATCGCCGCTGGCGTGATATATATGGTGCGTCAATTGCTTGCCTTCGGCCGTCCGCCCATGAACCAGTCGCGCTCCGCTCTTCAAACCGCGGTCGTCACCGCCTCGCGCCTGCGCGTTGAGCTTCTGGTGATCCTTCTTTGCGGAGTTCTGGCGCTGGCGACCGGGATGCGCGAGGCACCCCTAGTTGACTGGGACGAGGCGACCTACGCCGAGGTGGCGCACGAAGCCGTCGCGTCCCGTAACTATCTGCACTTTACCTGGAACGGCGATGCTTATCTGAAGAAACCGCCGCTCCTGTTCTGGATGATGATCGGCAGTTTTCGTTGTTTTGGCGAAAGTCCCTGGGCGGCGCGACTGCCTTCGGTGCTCGCCGGACTCGGTACTCTGTTGCTCCTGTATTTCATGGCGGCGGAGATTGGACGACTCGCCGGCGTCTTCGCCGGATTACTGCCGCTCGGGTTCTATCTTTTTGTCCTGCGCGGCGGACGCGAATGCGCCACCGACGGACCTTTGGTGTTTTTCAACACGCTCGCGGTCTTTGCCCTGATGAGATCGCGCGCGGACCGGCGCTGGCTCGGTTTAGTCGGTCTGGCGATCGGTCTGGCTGTCCTCAGCAAGGGACTCGCCGGACTGGTGCCGCTGGGTTTGACCTTCGCAGCGCTGCTCCTGGTGCCGGACTTCGCGAATATCGGTCTTGGCGGTGCGCTGATGGTCGCCGCCGTGATGACCGCCGTCATCCTGCCGTGGCTGTGGTTCGAGATAACCACTAATCCGCGACTCTTCTGGGACGTATTTGTCAAGCAGGAAAGCCTGATGCGGATCGCGTCCCATATCGAGGATCATCGCGATCGCACTGCCGCCACGCTGCCGACCTTCCTGCGCGAAATTCGTTTCCTGTGGGTCGTTCTGCTCCCCCTGGCGGGCTTGATTGGATCACAGGTCACGCGCCATTCGCTGGGGCGCTTCCTCCGCCGGCTTCCCTCTCCGGTTATCCTGTGGACTATCTGGATGGTGCTCGAGCTTGCTGTCGCCTGCGCCGTGCGCACCAAGCTGAGCTGGTATGTTCTGCCTGCCCTGCCGCCGGTTGCCCTCTTATGCGGATCAATCCTGGGCGTGGCGCTAACCCGCCGGAGCGGCGAGTACTATGTGCGGGAGCTCGGGATGGTGGCCGTGGCGCTGCTGGTCATCGAGATGCCGGCGCATTGGCGCGCGATCAATGAAGCCTTCGCCGCCGAACGCGATCGCAGCCGGCCCGCCTATGACCTGGGCGTCAGGGCGCGAGCGTTGGGCGCCGCGCATGGCGATCGCGAGCTGGTTTTCGTCGGCAATGAACTGCCGACGCTGGTCTATTACAGCGGGATGCGCGCGCATTTCGTGGCGTTCCCGTGGCCGGAGTTCCCCGATCTGGCCAATTCCCAAGTGGTCCTGCGCGAACCCGACGGCGCGCTCGCCAACGTCGGGAATCTCGCTGCGGAGTGGAGTGTCGACGGACCACGCGACGAACGGGTGCCCATCAGCGGCAACGAGGCCGTCTGCCGCGGCGGACCTTGGAAACCAATCCCGAACGATCTCGAAATCAGTCTCGCGCGCTAAGCGCCCAAGGCCTCGCGGGCGACGCGGCGCAGCTCGATCGCCCCGTTTGCCCTGCGTTCGCCCGTTGCGCGGGATGCCGCCCGACCTAGAACCGCGCCTTCGGCACCGGCAGTCCGGCAATGTCGGCGCGCGCGCGAAAGACCGTGCCCTTGAGCGCGCGATCATTCGAATTGTTCGCCGTCACCGCATAGAAGTCCATCAGGTCGGGACCGCCGAACGAAACGCTCGTAACGGATTTCGCCGGCACCTTCACCCGACGATCAAGGGTGCCGTCCGGTCGAAAACGCACCACCTCGCCCGGACCCATCACCACCGCAACCCACACCCCGCCCTCCGCATCGACGGTCATGCCGTCGGGCGAACCTTCCGGAAGCTTGGCGAACAGCCGCCGATCACTTACCGAGCCGTCGCTGCGCACGTCGTAAACCATCACGCCGACGTTCGAATCGCAGTGATAGAGCAGCTTGCGATCAGGACTGAAGCCGAGTCCGTTGGTGATTTCGACGCCATCCCAAAGTTTTGTCGCCTTGCCGGAGGAGTCGATGCGGAAGAGCGAGCCGGTCGGCGGTTTCGATTTGAAATCAAAGCCCGCATGGATATCGAAGCCGAAGGTACCGAACCAAACGCGGCCCTGGTCGTCGGTCGTGAGATCGTTGATTCCGAACAGGGGCTTGCCGTCCCATTCGCTGAACAGATCGCGGAGCTTGCCGGTTGACTCGTCCCAATGGGCGAGGGTGCGGCCGCTGACAATCAAACCGCCGCCGGCATTGAGGGCGATGCCGCCGACAAACTTACGGTCGGCAATGAGCGTTTCGATCCGGCCGTCGGGGTTGCGGCGGAAGACTCCGCCGCCGCGAATATCGCTGTAATACAGCCGGTTTTGATCATCAACACGCGGGCCTTCGACCAGCCCGTATCCAGTCGCCAGCGTTTCGAACTCCATCGGATAGCCTCCAGCAGAATTAACGGTGGACTGAAAAACGCTGCGGGGTGCAGCGGGAGAGAGGGACAGGGCCACCCTGGCGGAGAGCCCTGTCCACGATTTCGGAACGTTCTGTCTTTGGCCGATGGCTCAGGAGCAGAGCACGTCGGCAGCGTGCATCGTGTCGAGATACTCCTTGACCGCCTGGATTTTGCCGTCGCGGACGGTGAACAGGAAATGATATTTGTTCTGATAGGTCTTGCCGTTTTTCATCTTCGCGAAGGATTCGGCTTCGACCGCAACGCGATCGCCCTCGGCGGTGACGCCGGTCGGCGTCAGGCGCAGGGCGCCGTCGATTTTGCTGGCCAAGGTGGCGCCGAGCTCGGCGAACTGACTCTTGGTCTTGGTGCCGGACAGCGCGAAGTTGCCGGCTACCCACCAGGTGGCGTTGTCCGCCAGGGCGTTCATCGCCGCAACCGCGTTGCCGCTAGCGAAGTTCTCGAAAAAACCCAGGACGATCTTTTTGTTGTCTTCGACGCTCATGAGATTCGATCCTTTCCGTGCGAAGTCGGCCGCTCTTGACCGCAACTTAGCGCCGCAGATGCGCCCGATGCAAATCCACCACCGCTGCGGCGCGGCGGCCGGCGGCGCGCCGCCGGTGATTGGCATCCGCCACCGGCTTGCGCAACCTGCCGAGGAGGGTCGCGACGCCGCCGGCGACCAGCAATCCGAGCACGATCACCAGCAGCGCTCCCGCGAACAACGCATACACCAGCATGAACCCCATCATGAAACGGGCCCTCCTACCTCAGCGGTCGCGCAGCGATACCGTGAGAGCGGCTCCGCATCCGCTGAAACGACTCCGCCTTCACGGGCGCGGACCGCATCCGGCTCAAGCCTCGAAACGAAACGCCCCGCTGCGCCGCGCGATATGGCCGCCGGTCGGTCCAGCGAAATGGGTCCCGAAAACCTGCACCGGCTTGTCGCAGTAGCGTTCGACGAAGCCCTTGCGCGTCTCGACGGCCATCGCCGGATTGTAATCAAAGTCGCAAACCCAATCCGGATGCGCGATCTGAATCGGATGATGGATCATGTCGCCGGTGATCACCGCGTTCTCGCCGCGCGACGAGATCCGGACGCTGACGTGGCCCGGGGTATGCCCGGGCGTCGATTCGAGCCATACCTCGCCGGTCAGGCGATGATTGGGCTCGACCAGTTCGGCCAGTTTCGCATCAATCACCGGTCGAACCGAATCCTCGATGGGATTTTTGAAGTCGGGGCTGCCGTCGAACTTCGACCAGTGCTCCCACTCCAGCTTCGTCATCATGTACCGCGCTTTGGGAAACGTCGGCACCCAGCGACCATTTTCGAGAACTGTGTTCCAACCCACGTGATCCAGATGCAGATGAGTGCAGACGACCATATCGACCGAATCGCGCGCGAAGGATTTCTCGAAGTCCTGCAGGAAGGGCAGTTGCAGATTGTTCCAATCCTTGAAGCCCGGCCGGATTTTGTTATTGCCGACGCAGGTATCGACGACGATCCGATGGCCTTCGGATTCGATCAGCAGGGAATGGATGCTCAGGCGAAACCGCCCGTTCTCATCGGTAAACGGCGCGAGCCACTCGCCTTCGCGCTTGACGTTGTCGGGGGTGGCGTTCGAGGTGATCATGGTGCCGGGCCACACCGGCTCCTGTTCCTGCAACCGCGTAACCTTCACGTCGCCGATTTTCCAGCTCTGCATGGGGAAATCCTCCAGGAAACTGGGGCGAACATAGCCCACTGTCGATCCGGCCGCAAATCCGGCCGCATATCGACGCCGGATCAGTTCAGCAACGCGGCCGCGGCTTGACGGCGCCTGCCTGGCTGGCTGCACCTCAGGCAGTCGCGCGCCGCCGAAAAGCCTCCGTGAGGGCCGCGGTCAGCGGTTCCCAGTCGCCGACCAAACCGATATTAGCGCGTTCGAAACAGGTCGCCTCCGGATCGTTGTTGATCGCGACCACGGTCTCGGCGCGCTTCAAGCCGACAGTGTGATTCGGTGCGCCGCGCAGTCCGATCGAAAAATAGAGGCGCGGCGCAATCGCCTTGCCGGTCAGCCCGACCTGGAGCTGACGCGGGACCCAGCCCTTATCCGTAACGCGACGCGAGGCGCACATCGCGGCGCCGATCACGCGGGCAAACTCGCGACACTTCGCCACCCCCTCGGGTCCGCCGACGCCCATCCCGACCCCGACGACAACTTCCGCGCCTTCGAGTGGCGTCAGCGTATGATCGAGCGTTGAATGTTCGGCGACCAGCCGACTGAGCGGCTGCCCGACCTCGACCGGGACGGTCTCGAGCGACACCGTCCGCTCGGGATTGGGCTCCGCCAGCTCCAGCACCCCCTGGCGCACGGTGGCCATCTGGGGAAACGTCCGCGAGAGGATCGGCGCGATAATGTTGCCGCCGAAGGCCGGCTTCAAGGCGACCATCCGCCCCTCCGCGTCCAATTCGATACCGACGGCGTCGCCGGTCAGGCCGAGTTTGAGGCGGGCGGCCAGACGCGGACCCCAGTCGCGACCACGCTCGCTGGCGTTCAGCAGCACCCCCCACGGCGCGCGCTCGCGGACGAGCGCGGCGATCGCCGCGGCAACCGTCTCGGGCGAATAATTCCTCAGCGCCGGATTTTCCGCCACGACGATCCCGTCGGCGCCGTAACTGGCGAGCAGGGCGGCGTGCTCAGCGATCGCGGGCGTGATGCCAACCACGGTCACGGCTCCGCCGAGCTTGTCCGCAAGCCCATCGGCCGCCGAGATCAGCTCGAGCGTGCCGATGGTAACAGCGCCGGCGAGGTCGGTCTCGGCCACTACCCAGACATCCTTGCCGCGCGCTGACCGCCGGACGGTCGCGCCGATCCGGCGCCGCTGCCGCGTCCGCGGCGTCAAGGCGCCGCTGCGCTCCAGGAGCTGAATGACTTCGAGCGCGGCGCGCTCCGGGTCGCTCGCGTCAACCATCCGGCATTCGACTTTCGGGGCTTCCTGCGCGACGATCGATTGCACCCAGGTCGGCGAACCTTCCTTGCCGAATTCGCCGGGCTCCGCGCCCAGTTCAGTGGCGCGCACTACCGTGATGGGCTGGGTCATCGCGGCTTCGCGGACGGCCGGACTGATCTTCAGCGGGTTGATCAGACGTTCGGCGCAGGTCAGCAGCGCGGGCAGGCGGCACTCGACTTCGTCGTAGCCTTCGTCGCTCTCGCGTTCAGCATAAAGGGTGCCCCCCTCGAGGCGGAGTCGGCGCACGCCGGTTACCTGCGCGATATCGAGCAACTCGGCGATTTCGGGACCGACTTGTCCCGTCTCCGCATCGAGCGAGTACTTGCCAAGAAGAATGAGATCGAAGCGATCACGCCGCAGCCATCGCGCGAGGGCGGCCGCGGTGGCCAGAGTATCGGAACCGGCGAAGGCGCGATCCTCGAGGTGAACCGCGTGATCGATCCCCATGCCGAGCGCATCGATCAGCACGTCACGCGCTTGCGGCGGTCCCATGGTCACGACCGTGGTATCGGCGCCGAGAGTGTTCTTGAGTTCGACGGCCTGCGCAATCGCCCGCAGGTCATAGGCGCTCATAACGTTAACGCCGTCGCGTCGGATGGTTTTGGTTACGGGGTCGAAGTTGGCGTCTTCGACCAGCGGAATTTGCTTGACACAAATTGCGATCTTAAGCACGGAGATTCCCTCGCCGCCTAAGTAATCAACCTCGCCGCGCCGATGCAATCGGCGGATGCCTGCTATACTTTCGCCGATATGAGATCGCCGTTACTGCTGGCCGCGCTCGCGATCACTGCGGCGTGCGCGCGCTCACCAAGCCTGCGCTCGACCGCCCCGCGGATTATTTCGCTCACCCCCGCCGTGACTGAAACCCTGTTTGCGCTCGGCGCCGGCGCCGAGGTGGTCGGGGTCTCGCAGTATTGCGATTATCCGCCGGCGGCGCGCCGCCTGCCACGCATCGGCTCATTCCTGACGCCGAATCTGGAAGCAATCGTCGCGCTGCGTCCGACGCTGGTGATCGGGCTCAACACTTCCTCGGATTTGCGCGAAATTCGCGCGCTCAACGCGATGGGCATCGCGACGCTGATGGTGGACGACGATTCGGTGGTCGCAATTGAACGAAGTATCGAATCAATCGGCGCGGCGATCGGGCGCGCCGCCGACGCCCAGCGGCTCGAAGAGAACCTGCGCCGCCGCCTGGCGGCCACCGCGCAACGCCTGCGCAGCCGGCCGTCGCGATCGGTCCTGATGATCGTCGGCCATCAACCGCTCGTCGCGGTCGGTCGCGACAACTTTCTCAACGATCTTTTGACCCTCGCGCACGCGGACAATATCGGCGCCGTGTCGGATCAGGCATGGCCTCGGCTGAGCCTCGAATATATCCTCGCCAGTGCGCCCGAGGTCATCCTCGACGGTCAGATGGGCAGTGACCCGGGATCGCCGAGTTATTTCTGGAGTCGTTATCCGTCGCTACCCGCCGTGCGGCATCATCGCGTTTTCGGCTACCCGGATGATCCGACGCTCCATCCCGGACCGCGCATCGATCAGACGCTCGATCTGCTCGCTGCACGGATTCACCCCGAGGCATTCGGCACGACGCAGCCAAGGCTGAGCGCTGAATGAACCGCGTCGCTCCCCGATTCGAGTCCGCTACGACGGGGGTCGCGGCGCCACCCGTCGAGGCCGTTCAGTTCCGCGCCCATCTGACGCGCACGCGGATGGTCGCGGCGCTCGGCGGGTTGAGCGCGGTCACGGTGATCATTGCCGGCATCGCGATCACCTGCGGCAGCATGCATATCGACCTGGCCCGGGCCCTCACTGACGCCGCCAGTCCCGATCGCGCGATTCTCGTCGGTGTGCGCGTCCCGCGCGTCCTGATTGGCCTCATCGTCGGCGGGATTCTCGCGGCGGTGGGTGTGGCGCTCCAGGCGCTGGTGCGCAATCCGCTGGCCGAGGGCGGCATCCTCGGCATCTCCGGCGGTGGGGCGCTGGGTGCCGTCGCTGCGACCGTACTCTTCGCGCACGTCGCGGCGATTGACCTGGTCGTCCCGGTGGCGGCCTTTGCCGCTTCGCTGGCGGCGACGGCCGCGGTCTATCGTCTGGCGCAGGTCGAAGGCCGGCTCGAACCGTTCACGCTGCTGCTGGTCGGCGTGATCTTCAATTCGATCTGGGCCGCGGCCATCATGCTGGTCAACAGCGTGGTCAACTTCTTCTTCACCCACAGCATTATTTTCTGGCTGATGGGCAGCTTCGAAGCTCCCACCTACCGCGAGGTCGGCCTCGTCGCGATCGTCGGTGTGGCGGGTTTTACCGTGTTGCTCGGACAGGCGCACGAAATGAACCTGCTGAGCCTCGGCGACGACGACGCTCATGAACTTGGCGTCGATGTAACGTTCGTGCGCCGCCTCATCTTTGTCACCACCTCGATCATGATCGGGGCGGCGGTATCCGTCAGCGGCATCATCACGTTCGTCGGCCTCATCGTGCCGCACGTCCTGCGCAGCCTGCTCGGACCTGACCATCGTCTGCTGCTGCCGGCGTCGATTCTCGGCGGCGCGGCGTTCACCGCCGCCGCCGATCTGATTGCGCGCGTCGTGATTGCGCCGGCGGAACTGCCGGTCGGTGCGATCACCGCGCTGTGCGGCGGACCGTTTTTTATCTGGGTCCTGCGGCGCCATGGAAGGCGCGCGCTGGCCTTATGAAGCGCGCCGGCGCCGACGCGGCACCCGCCGTACAGGTGGTCGCCATCGATGCGGGTTATGGCGGACGCACGGTGCTGCACGACGTCTCGCTCGAAGCGCAACCGGGCGAGCTGCTGGCGATCCTCGGACCCAACGGTGCGGGCAAATCCACGCTCCTGCGCGTGCTGGCCGGCACCCTCAAACCAACCCGCGGTGCGGTCACGATTTTCGGACGCGCGCTCGAGCGCTATGAGCGCCGCGAGCTCGCGCGCACGGTCGCGATCGTGGCGCAGGAGAACCTGGTCGCCTTTCCCTACTCGGTCATCGAGATCGTCCTGATGGGGCGCGCGCCTCATCTGGGATCCTTCCGTCTCGAAACCGCCCACGACCTCGCCGTCGCCGCCGCGGCGCTGCGACAATTTGATCTGCTCGAACTCGCCGACCGGCCGATTCACGAAGTCTCGGGCGGCGAACGCAAGCGCGTCTTCCTCGCCCGCGCGATGGCTCAGGAGGCGCGCGTGATGCTGCTCGATGAGCCCACGGCCTATCTGGATCTGCGCCACGTCGCGGACATCTTCGCCGGTTTTCATCGCCTGTGCCGTGAGTCCGGCATGACCATCATCGTGACCCTGCACGACCTCAACGCCGCGGCGCTCTATGCTGATCGTGTGCTGATACTGAAGTCCGGCAGGTGCGCTGGCTATGGACCGCCCGCGGAGACGCTCACCGGCGAACGCCTGAGCGCAGTCTACGAAACGGATATTCAGGTCATGCGCTCGCCGAGCGGTCGAGTATTCATAGTTCATTCTGAGCAATCAAGGATTAAGCAGTGAAGCCAACAGCCCGTCGCTTCGTCTTTTATAGAGTGAAACCAGCTTCCCCAATCGGGTCTGCGTGTTCTAAAGTGTGTGACCGATGGCAACCGCCGGTTTGAGGACCCTCGACGACTCACGCGTCGCGCGCCGGCGGTCGCTTCGTGTCGATCAGCCGCGCAAACCGCCGGTCGCGCTGCGCCCACTCCATCGCATCTGGCGTCGGACCATCGATGGCATCCAGGTGATGCCGGTGGCACTGCCGGTCCGTCAATTGACGCCCGGACTGACGGGCCTGGTCGCCTGCCAGATAAGCGATCTCCACGTTGACCGCGAAGAAGACCTGCGGCGTCTCGAACACGCCGTCAGGATCATTAACGCGCAATCACCTGAACTGGTCTTCCTGACCGGCGATTACTTCTCGGGCGGCGACACCATGCGCCGCTATCTGGGCGAGTTCAGTCGCACGATCGCCCAGTTGAGTCCGCTGCACGGCGTCTTCGCGATTCTTGGTAATCACGATCATTGGGCGTCGGCGGCGATGATCAGCGACGCGTTGAAGGCCAGCGGCGCGCGCGTGCTCGCCAATGAGCATCAGCGTCTGCTGGTTCGCGGTGAGCCGCTCACCATCGTCGGCATCGACGACTTATGGTCGCGGCGGGCCGAGCCGGCGCGCGCCTTCAGCGGCCTTAAGCCCGAGGATTGCACGATCGTGCTCGCGCATAATCCCGATACCGCGCCATATCTGCGCTCGTTCGCACCGGGCGTGATGCTCTCCGGGCATACTCATGGCGGCGTGGTGAGAATTCCCTACTACGGGTCGCTCATCCGCTCGATTCTGCAAATCGGGCAGCAGTACAGTGCGGGACTCAACCGCTACAATGAATTCTATATCTATACCAATCGCGGATTGGGGACCTTCTGGCTACGCATCCGGATCAACTGCCGGCCCGAAGTCTCGCGCTTTACCCTGATCCCTTGCGCCGCCGAGAGCGAGAATGCCGACGTCGCGCCCAGGCGATCGCGTCCGCGACGGCGCCGGCGCGCCACGTCCTGAGAGAGCTCAAACGCGGATCAGCCAGGGCGTCGAAGCGGTCGTCGGCGCATCGGGAAAGACCGTCGCGAGCTGCGTGGGTGTCAAGCCCAGATGAGTTTGCAGGACGGCGAGGATCGGCGCGCGGAAATCGGTCGTGACCGCCAGGTCGCGCTCCTGGTAGAGCTCGCCCCGTCCCAGTCCCGGCCAGTTCCCATAAACTTTGCCGCCGCGCACCGCGCCCCCCATCACCCACATCACATTCCCGTGGCCATGATCGGTGCCGCCGTTACCGTTCTCGTGCATCGTGCGGCCAAACTCGGAAATCACCAGCACCACGGTGTCGTCCCACGCGGGACCCAACTGGTTCGCGAATAGCGCGAGCCCCTGGCCGAGCTGCGCGAGATGATTTGCCAACTGTCCGCGGCTTGCCCCCTCGTTGACGTGCGTGTCCCATCCGCCCAAGGCGGTGAAGGCGAGCCGGATGCTCGGATCGTGCTGAATCAGCCCGGCAAGGCGCTCGGCGTCCTGCGGAAATCCCTCCGGCGACGGGGCACCGTTGTCCGCGGCGATCATGTCCTGGCGCAGTTCGCCGATTAACCGGGCGCGCGCAAGACGACCCTGCTGATAAGCGCGGCTCAACGGATCGGCGCCGTCATAGAGGCGGTCGAAGGCCTGCTCGATGCGGGGATTATCGAGGGCAATCGGGCGCGCCGCCCCACGCCCGAGCGGCAGATTCGCAACTGGCATCCGTCCACTGAGAATCCGCGGCACGACTGGGCCCAGGCTGAGGACGCTGGTCGCGGAATGACCCGGTAGGACGCCGAGAACACGATTCATCCAGCCGTCGGGCGTGCTTTTGATACCGGGCGTTCCGCTTTCCATGTAGTCCTGCGCATCGAAATGCGACCGCGTCGGATCGGGCGATCCACACGCATGGATGAACGCCAGGGTGCCGTCGCGCCACAGCGGCATCAGCGGGGCGAGCGCCGGATGAAGGCCGAAGTGGCCGTCGAGGTCGACCACCGCGCCGTCGCCGCGGCGCGGAATCGCGAGCGTTGGCCGCGCCTCGTAATAGGCGTCGTCGCCGTAGGGCACGACGACGTTGAGCCCATCGACCGCGCCGCGCAGGAACACCACGACCAGGCGCTTACGGCTGCTGTCGCCGGTCGCCGCGCGCGCCACCCAGCCGTGAGTCCCGAGCAGCAGAACGCGCGCCGAAGCGGCCGCCGCGATCTTCACGAACTCGCGCCGTCCGATACGTAGCGCCCTGCCCTTCCCTGCCTTAATCATCGCTCTTCACCGCATCATGAATTCCGGACTGCCCAGGATTAATGCCGCGCGGAGATTGTTCGGCGCCGCTTCGACGGCCGCCGTGGTCCGCGCCGAGAACATGTCGCCCACCGTCATCGCCAGTTCGATCGGGTCGGGCGTTGCCTCGGCCGCAATCCCGTCGTCGGCGGCCATCCCGGTTCGCTCGAGGAGGGCGCGGGGTGGATGACGGGGATTGTCGGTCATGAAATCCGTCGGCGGACGGTCGATCGGCAGCCGGCCGGCGCCGAGCGCCGCGGCGAAGCTCAGCCGCATCATCATCGCGTCCGGATTGAGCCATGCATCCTGGGTATTTTTGTAGCCGTCGGGCGTCTGGCATCCGTAAAGCGGCATGCCGAGCATCGCCATCGTGCCGATCAACGGTTGGACATTGCGCACCGGCAGACCGGTCGCGCGCACGGCGGAAATCACGAACTCATAAGGTGATTTGAATTTGTTCGCGTAATGGCCGAGGTCCCAGAACTCGCTGCTGGCAAAGAGGCCGAGCAGTACTTCGCGGATACTGCCGTCGGTTTCGAGATAACGTTGGGCGAGCCGCCCAACCAGGTCCGCGGGCGGATTGTCGGCAACGAAATACTGGCAGAGCTTGAAGCTCAGATGATGGGCGGTCGCCGGGCTTTGCGCCAGAACGTCGAGCGCCTTCTCGCCTTCCTCGATACCGCTGCCGTGGATCGTGCGCCCGAGCCAGACCTTATCGGCAAAATCGTGGCGGGTCGGATCGAAGAAAAACCCCTCGCGCGTGCGCACCGCGCCCATCGCGGCGAGGCGCCGCTGGCGCCGGGCAAAGTTGGGTCGCGCCGGGTTCTCGCGTCGTACGATGCCCCATCCGGTCAGGATATGCGCGAGCGCCGTGACGTCGGCCTGGGTGTAGCCGCCGTTGACCCCCAGCGTGTGCAGCTCCATCAGCTCGCGCGCGTAATTTTCGTTGATTCCTTCGAAGCGACGGCGCGCGCCGGGAGCGTCAGGCGCCGTGTTCTGCCAGTTGTCGAGATAGAACAGCATCGCCGGATGCCTGGCAGTGGCACCCAGCAAATCGCGAAAGCGGCCGAAGACATGGGGGCGAATCGCGTCCTCTTCGAATGCGCCGACCCACAGATAATCGAGGCCCTTATCGGCAAAAATGTTGAAGTGATTGAACCAGAAGGCGACCATCACCTCGCGCAATTGCCGCGTTTCGAGTACCGCCCGATAAACCCGCGCCGCCATCGCCTGCTGAACCACGACGCGCGCGGCCCGGCGCGCGGCTTTGACTACCGCCGGATCCGGCTTGACGCCCATCACCGCCATCGGCGGTCCAAACTGGGCGAAAAGCTCGGGCGGCGTCATCCGCAGCGTATCGAGCTGCGCGATAGCCTCGGTCAGCGCCGGCGGCTCGGGCAAAGACTCCGGATGAAGCTGCTGCGCCAGCCACGCTTGCGGCTTCAGGCGCGCGACAGTCTCGAGATCGCCGGGGCGTGGACCGAAGGCAAGACGGTTAACCAAGTGCAGCGGCTGTTTTGCGACGCCAATCGCGCTCATCTCGATTATTCCATCGTGCCCCCGGGCGGCCCACTACTCTTCTGCCGCGAGGCGCGGAAGCGCGCAGCCTTTATTGCGTGTGATGCACGCGATGCATGAACCTGTAAGGATCGGAGTGTAGCTGGGCCCGGACGTCGGGATGATCCTTGAGGTATGCGCGCAGTTCCGGATGCTCCTCCAGATACTTCGGGTTGTCGGCCAGGCGCGGGTTCTTGGTCAGGTCCGATTCGATTGACGGATGGCTGTCGAGAAAGTCGCCGAACCGCGTGGCGTAGGGGTGATGCTTGTCGTAATAGCGATGCGGCGCGCTGGGATTCGCATAGGGATGCGGCGCATTGGGATTGACATAAGGATGCGGTGCATTGGGCACCGGCGGCGCCTGCGCCATCTGCGCCGAAGCCGTAGCCGCGAACAGACTCATCATCCCGGTCGCCACCACCTGTTTCCAACCAAACCGTTTTTTCATCCTCGTTCCTCCTTAATAGACGCAGCGGGAGCGCGAGAGTTTACAGCGCTCCCAACCATCTCTCTGGATCAGCGCGGAGCGCGCCCCCACGCTTCAATCAACGAATCAAATGCCTGTCGCAACCCTGGGTCCGCCAGTTCGGGCAAGGCGATGGCGCGTCGCAGGCCGCGCGCCAGCGGCTGCAAGCGTGGAGTTTGGCGGCGGCTGAGCCGCCCCTGCACGAAACGCAGGTCCTTGATGGTCGTGGCGCCGAGCACCTGATGCAGACGCTCGAGAATCTGCGGTTTCATCAGGCTCAGCTCCTGCAGCCACATCGCGCCCGCCACTTTTACGGTCGCGACATTGAACTTGAGCTGCACGACCTCGGTGCGACGGGCGATACCTTCGCCGACCACCTCCGGCCACACCCGCAGCAGGCGCACCAAATCGAAACGACCTTCCGCATCGAAGCGCGTCAGCAATTCACAAATCGTGAGGCCAATCGGCTGCGGCAACGTGCGTTTGACGACGCTCATGCTGCAGCGGAGCATGCCACAGTTTCGCGACAATTGCTGCTCAGGCGGAATCGACGCCGCGGACTTTCCACAGTTCCGCGACAACCTCCAGGGATTGCTGATCGGCCGCGATGTTTACAAAAGTCAGCAAAAGCCAGCGTGCCTGGCCTGATACGAAAGAAAGGCGTAAGCTTATCAACAGGCTATATATTGATTATCAACAGGTGCTGAACACTATATATTGCGTACGAGGGGTTGACAGATACTCGCTATTGCGGAAGGTTGGCTAGCGGAGAGACGGGGGATGGCACGAACGACGAAAAATCCAAGGGCGGTGGAAGTGGGCGGCGCGCGGCGGAAAGGGATTAGCCTCCCTCGTCTCTTCACTAATCCCGCGGTCGAGCCGATGGCGCAGGTCGATTGGGAACGGCGCTCCGCGGTGATCGCCGGCGAAGACGGTCACGTCGTCTTCGAGCAGCGCGACGTCGAGGTGCCGCGCTTCTGGTCGCAAACCGCGACCAACGTGGTGGTCTCGAAATATTTTCGCGGACCGCTCAATGATCCGAAGCGTGAAACCAGCGTCCGCCAGTTGATCGCCCGGGTGGTCGAGACAATCACCGGATGGGGCAAGGCGCAGAACTACTTCGTTGCCGATGCGGATGCCGAGACCTTCAAGGCCGAGCTGTCGTGGCTGCTCGTTAACCAGGTCGCGTCGTTCAACAGCCCGGTCTACTTCAATGTCGGTATCGAGCCGAAGCCCCAATGCTCGGCCTGCTTCATTCTCAAGGTCGAGGACAACATGGACTCGATCCTGAACTGGTACCGCAACGAAGGGATGATCTTCAAAGGCGGCTCCGGCTCGGGCGTCAACCTGTCGGCATTGCGTTCCTGCCGCGAGCGGCTGTCTTCGGGCGGCACGGCGTCGGGACCGCTCTCCTTCATGAAGGCTGCCGACGCTTCAGCCGGCGTGATCAAATCAGGCGGCAAGACCCGGCGCGCGGCCAAGATGGTGGTGCTGAATGCCGATCATCCGGATATCGCCAAATTCATCACCTGCAAGCAGGACGAGGAAAGGAAAGCCTGGGCGCTGATTGAAGCCGGCTATGATTCGTCGCTCGACGGCGAAGCCTACGGCTCGGTGTTCTTTCAGAATGCCAACAACTCCGTCCGCGCAACCGACGAGTTCATGCAGGCGGTGCTTGACGACGCCGAGTGGCATACGCGCTTCGTGCGCGACGGTGCGGTGGCCGACACCTACCGCGCCCGCGATCTGCTGCGGATGATTGCCGAGGCGACCTGGGCCTGCGGCGACCCCGGGATGCAGTTCGATACAACGATCAACGGCTGGCACACCTGTCCGAACAGCGGGCGCATCAACGCCTCGAACCCGTGCAGCGAGTACATGCATCTGGACAACTCGGCCTGCAACCTCGCCTCGCTCAACCTGCTCAAGTTCCTCGATGCGCGCGGTGACTTCGACGTCAAGGCCTTTCGTCACGCCATCGACGTGATGATCACCGCCCAGGACATCATCGTCGATAACTCTTCGTATCCGACCGACGAGATTGCGCGGAACGCGCATTCCTTCCGCGAGCTGGGCCTCGGTTTCGCCAACCTCGGCGCCACCCTGATGGCGCTCGGGATGCCCTACGACTCCGACCAGGGTCGCAGTTACGCCGCGGCCATCAGTGCGCTGATGACCGGCGAGGCCTATCTGCAGTCGGCGCGGATCGCCGGGGCGCTCGGCCCGTTCGAGGGCTATGCGGTCAATCGCGAGCCGATGCTTAAGGTAATCGAGCGTCATCGCGACTGCGCTCGCGAACAGCTCAAGACCGAGTACGTGCCGCTGGAACTGCTGAAGGCTGCCCGCGACGTCTGGGACGACGCGCTGCAGCTCGGGCGCACCGTCGGCTATCGCAATTCGCAGGCTACCGTGATTGCGCCCACCGGCACGATCGCTTTCATGATGGATTGCGACACGACCGGCATCGAGCCCGATATCGCGCTGATCAAGTACAAGAAACTGGTCGGCGGCGGGATGCTCAAGATCGTCAATCAGACCGTGCCACGCGCGCTCAATCGGCTCGGTTATGATTCGCGCGAGGTGCAGGAGATCGTCGAGTATCTCGACGAGCACGAGACTATCGAGGGCGCGCCGCATCTTGCCGACGCTCATCTGGCGGTTTTCGATTGCGCCTTCAAGCCGCGCTCAGGCTCGCGCACGATCCACTATCTCGGCCATCTCAAGATGATGGGCGCGGTGCAGCCGTTCATTTCCGGCGCCATCTCGAAAACCATCAACATGCCGGCGGAAGTCACGGTCGAAGAGGTGGCCGAAGCCTATATCACAGCCTGGAAGCTGGGCCTCAAGGCGGTGGCGATTTATCGCGACGGATCCAAACGCGTCCAGCCGCTCAATCTCAGCAAGTCGAGCGAACGCAGCGCGGACGACGTGCTCAAAAGCGCGCAGGCGCTCGCGCAACCCGACGAGTTCCGGCCATATCGACGCAAGCTGCCGGACGAACGCAAGTCGATCACGCACAAATTCGATATCGCCGGCCACGAGGGCTACATCACGGTCGGCATGTACGAGGACGGTCAGCCGGGCGAGATCTTTGTTTCGATGTCGAAACAGGGTTCGACCATCTCGGGGCTGATGGATTCCTTTGCCACCGCCATCTCGTACGCCCTGCAATACGGTGTGCCGCTGCAATTCCTGGTCGACAAGTTCGCGCACATGCGCTTCGAGCCTTCGGGCTTTACCAAGAATCCGCAGATCCCGTATGCGAAATCGATCGTCGATTACCTCTTTCGATGGTTGGCGTCGAAGTTCCTCGACGAGCAATCGCGCGCCGAAGTCGGTATCGTCAACCAGGGCTCCCTGTTCGCTCCGGCGGGACCGAGTGAAAACCCTGCCGATGCCGCCAAGGGCGACGGCGCGCCCAGGCTGACTCTCGTAACGGCCCGTCCGCCCGCGGAGGTCGAGGAGAAGCGCGAGCTGCGGCAGAGTTTTCTCAATCAGGCCGACGCGCCGCCGTGCCCGGACTGCGGATGCATCATGGTGCGCAACGGCACCTGCTATAAATGCATGAATTGCGGCGCGACCAGCGGCTGCTCCTAGGAAGCCGCGGCCCAGACCCTGTATCGTGCTGCAACGGCGCGGCGAAGAATTTCCAAGATTTTTTGCCGCGCGCTTATCATCGCGCGGGCGAACTAGCGGCACCGAGATCTTCGAGCCATAGCCCGGTCAGATACTCGGCTTCGGGATGACCCAGCAATTGCGGATGATCGGGTGCCGCACCGAGATGCTCGATCACGCGGAAATGCCTGCCCGCCAGTCCCTGAGCGATACGCACTGCGCGAACAAATTCCTCGCCGCGAAAATGCGCCGAGCAACTGAATGTAAATAAGGTTCCCCCAGGTGCCACGGTCCGCATCGCCTGCGCATTGAGCCATATATACAGGCGGCCGGCGCGCTCCGCGTCCTTCTGACTGCGGGCGAGCGGCGGCGGATCCATCACGACGATGTCGAAGCGGGGCTCCGGGTTCGCGAGAAACCTGGCGACGTCGTCCTGGACGAAACGGCAACGATCGCTCGCGACGGCCGAATCGCTCGGTCCGAGCATCGCGACTCCCTGCTTCGGCTCGCCGCGGTCCGGACGGCTGTCCTGATTGTGCGAACTTGCCAGGGCGAGGTTGCGGCGCGCCCAATCCAGCGCCGGCGCCGAGCTATCGACACCGACCACTTCGCGCGCGCCGCCTCTCAGGGCGTTCAAAGCGAAGCCGCCGCCGTAACAGTAGAGGTCGAGCACGCGCGCATCCCTTGCGAGCGCTCTTACGCGCAGGCGATTCTCGCGCTGGTCCATGAACCAGCCGGTCTTCTGGCCGTGCGCCAGATCGATCAGCAGCGGGATGCCGTTCTCGAAGACCCGCACCTCGGTTATCGCCGCGCCGCTTGCGATACCAACGCGATCGGCGAGTCCCTCGCGGCGGCGCACCGCTCCCTGACTGCGTTCAATGATCGCGCGCGGCCGGAGCCGCGAGTTGAGTGCGTCGATAACTTCGTCGCGCAAAGCCTCGGCGCCGGCGGTCAGAATCTGCAGCACGATCACGTCGGCGTAGCGCTCGACGACGATCCCCGGCAGGCCGTCACCCTCGCCGTTAATCAGGCGGTAGCAGTTGGTGTCGGAGCGTATGAGGCGCGAGCGCAAGCGCAGCGCGCCGGCTACGCGATAATCGACGATGCGATCGGGCGCGACGGCGTCGCCCATGGCCAGCATCCGCACCGCGATCGTGGTCGCCGAATGATAGTAGCCGTAGCCGAGCGGGTTGTCCGAGGCGTCGTGAACGGCAACGCCGTCACCAGGCCGCAGATCGGGCGGATCGATCCGCGCGACCGCGTGCGAGAAGATCCACGGATTGCCGCCGCGAAGCGTCCGCTCGCGGTCGGGCTTAAGCGTCACGCGCCCGCGCAGTTTCAATTAAACGCCTCGCAGCGATACCGACATCGATCCGCGCCCCGACCCGTCAGGATTTGGCGAGCGGTTCGGCGCGGACGAACTCGCCGCTGCGGCCGCCGCTCTTGCGCATCAGGCGGATATTGCCGATGACCATCGCGCGGTCGAGAGCCTTGGCCATATCATAGATGGTCAGCGCCGCCACACTCGCGGCGACCAGCGCTTCCATCTCGACGCCGGTGCGCGCCTGTGTAGCCGCCGCGGCAATAATTTCGAGGACGCCGCGCTCGGTGTCGGGACTGAACTCGACGCTTACGCTTTCGAGCGGAAGCTGATGACAGAGCGGGATGAGCTGATGCGTCTGTTTGGCCGCCATGATTCCGGCGATCCGCGCCGCGGCCAACGCCTCGCCCTTCTTCAAGCCGCCGCGCAGTATCGCCGCGAGCGTTGCCGTTTCCATCCGTACCTCGGCGCGCGCCACCGCCTCGCGACGCGTTACGTCCTTGCCGCCGATATCGACCATCCGCACGCGCCCGTCGCGGTCAAGATGGGTCAACTGATCGGTCGCCCGCGCTTTATTCTGTCGAGTTCGTCCCGCCATGGCATTTACTTTCAGACGTTATGCCTCCGCATATATATAATGAAGTCAACGACGGTACGTTGGATTAACCGACATCCGCAACTTGAGAGGAACGATGGCGGAGGAAGCGCATCAGCTTGTGATTCTTGGCTCCGGACCCGCAGGCCTGACAGCAGCCCTGTACAGCGCCCGGGCGAATCTTAATCCGGTGGTGATCGAAGGCGTTTCGCCCGGCGGTCAGCTTACGATCACCACCGAAGTCGAGAACTATCCGGGGTTCGAACACGGCATCCAGGGTCCCGAGTTGATGGAGGTTTTTCGCCGCCAGGCCGCGCGCTTCGGCACGCGCTTCGTGAGCGGCGACGTGATGGCGGTGCGGCTGCGCGAGCATCCGTTTGTGCTGGCGCTCGAGGACACGACCATCCGCTGCGAAGCGCTGATTATCGCGACCGGGGCGACCGCAAAGCTTCTCGGCCTGGAATCGGAGAAACGGCTGATGGGCTATGGCGTCAGTGCGTGCGCAACCTGCGATGGGGCGTTCTTCAAGGACAAGGAAGTGCTGGTGGTTGGGGGCGGCGATACGGCGATCGAAGAGGCGACGTTTCTCACGCGCTTCTGCACCAAGGTAACGCTTATCCATCGGCGCGACCAGCTTCGCGCCTCGAAGATTATGCAGGATCGGGCGCGCAGGAATCCCCGCATCGCCTTCGTCTGGGATTCCGTGATCGAGGAGATCTACGGTGAACCGCGCACGGGCGTCAGCGGTGCGCGGCTGAAGAACGTCAAGACCGGCACGACCACTGATTTGAAAGCCGACGGCGTGTTCGTGGCGATCGGCCATCAGCCGAACACCGCTCTGTTCAAGGGTCAACTGGACCTCGATGAACTCGGCTACCTGCGGGTGCGCAGCGGCTCGACCTACACCAATATCGAGGGCGTGTTTGCTGCCGGCGACGTCGCCGACCGCGTCTATCGCCAGGCCGTAACCGCAGCCGGAGCGGGCTGCATGGCCGCCATCGATGCCGAGCGATGGCTCGAAAGCCGTCACGGTTAGCGATGGCCGATCAGACTTGGTCGAGCCCGTCGGCCGCCGTCGATCCGCAGCCTGACGTCGGGGCAACCGCCCCCACCATGACCCTCGGCGAGATCGCCCCGCAACTGCCACGCGCCGCCGCCCCGTCGATCTCGCGCGGACTGATGGTCCGGCTGGCCGAGCTGCTGATCCTGATGGCGGCGATCGTCGGCGCGATGGCGTTGGGCCTGGGCCTCAGCGCCTACCTGCGCGAGCATCGCTTCATCACGGCCTATCTGTTCGCCTACGGCGTCTTTCGGCTCGCTGATCTGATGGTCCGCGATGCGGCGGCGTTGGAACTGGATCGCGAGGGTTTCTCGCGGCGCATGCTTTACGAGCTCGTGCTGCTGGTGTTTTTTTTCGCGGCTCCCTTCGAACGGACGTATATTTACGGCGGTGAACCGCCCGACTGGTCGCAGGGACTCGGCCTGCTGATCTCGCTGATCGGACTCTGGATGGTGCTCGCCGCGCGCATCCAACTCGGTTTCTTCATGCCCACGACGGGAGCGAGCGGCGAACCCGTCCTGGTGCGCAACGGGCTCTATCGCCTGATTCGGCATCCGATCTATTTCGGCGAGTTCGTCGTGCTCTTCGGATGGCCGCTCGAATTCGGCGCGCCAATTACGCTCGTCCTCGGTTCCATCGTCGGCATCCTCGTGATGGCCCAGCGCATCAGCGTCGAGGAGGCCGACCTCGCCGCGCGTTTCGGCGATGAGTACGCGGCCTACCAACAGGTCACCTATAAGTGCATCCCGAACCTGTGGTAATCCGCGCTTGAGAGCCAGGCCGCCGTCCGGATGAAACCTCGGATCCGCCGCCTCGTCGGTATTGCGATCGTCGTCGCGATCCTCGCGGCCTTCTATTTGCTGGGAAGCCGGTACATCTGGCCGGTCCCCGCCAACGACACCATCGACACCGTCGGTATCCTCGAAGCACCCGAGGTGAATATCACGAGCCGGATCGCCGGCCGTATCGCCGAACTCAGTCTGCTCGAAGGCGATCACGTCGAGCGCGGCGCTATCGTCTGTCGCATCGAAGACATCGATATCCGCAATCAACTGGCACAGGCGCAGGGCAATCTCGCCAATGCGATCGGCGACCTGCACGATGCTGAACGCACGATGGCGCGGTATCAGAAGCTCTTCGCCGCCAACGTGATCTCAGCCAAGGATCGCGACGACGCGATTACCCATCTCGAACGGAGCCGCGGCAGCGTCATCGCGGCGCAGGCGCAGGTGCGCTTTTACACCGATCAGCTCAACGACACCGTCATCCGCTCGCCGATCACCGGCATCGTCGTGAGCAAGAACCTCGAAGTCGGCGAGTGGGTCACACCCGGTACAGCAATCCTGACGGTCGATGATCTTGCGACCGTGTGGGCGCGGGTGGATCTCGAAGAGACCGACCTTGGCGCGATCGCGATCGGCAGCCCGGCCACGGTGACCCTGCCGACTCATCCGCCGCAGGTCTATAGTGGACAGGTGATGGCGATTGGACAGGAGGGACAATTCGCGACTGAGACCGACGTGCGGCGCGGCCGTCAGGATATCCGGACCTTCTACGTCAAGGTGCGCGTCCTGCAGGCCGGTCAGGAACTCAAGCCCGGGATGACGGCCGAAGTTTCCTTTCCGCTCCAGCAAGCCGTGCGGCTGACGAATCGAGATCCGGCGCCCGCTGCGACCGTCGGGAACCCGGCGCCACGGTAGGCGTGATGAGCGCTGAGTTCGCCAATGGCCGCGCCGCAGATGCTGCCCGCGGGGCGATCAAAGCCCACGATCTGGTCAAGCGCTTCGGCGAATTTACCGCCGTCGACGGCGTCAGCCTTGAGGTGCGGCCGGGCGAGCTCTTCGGACTCCTCGGTCCCAACGGCGCCGGCAAAACCACGCTGACCCGGATGCTCACGACGCTGCTCGCGCCCACCTCCGGATCAGCCCTGGTCGCCGGCTTCGATATCGTGCGCGAATCGGCGCAGGTGCGCGAAGTGATCGGCGTGATTCCGCAGGCTCTCACCTCGGACCTTGATCTGACAGGATGGGAGAATGTCGATATCTACGGCGAGTTCTACGGACTCGCACGGCGCGTTCGCCGCGAGCGCGCACGCCATCTGCTGCAGATGGTCGGGCTCAGTGAACGCGCCAACGACCTGGTGGGAACCTACTCGGGCGGGATGCGCCGACGCCTGGAAATCGCCCGCGGTCTCATCCATTCACCGCGCGTTCTCTTCCTCGACGAACCGACGATCGGGCTCGACCCGCAGAGTCGGCGCGCCGTTTGGGAGCTGCTGCGCCAGTTGCGCAGCGAGACTGGCCTCACGATCTCTTTGACCACGCACTACATGGATGAAGCCGAAACGCTCTGTGATCGTATCGCCATCGTCGATGGCGGCAAAATTATCGCGCTCGGCACCCCCTCGGAACTCAAGGCGATGGTCAAAGGCTCGGACCGGATCGAACTCGAAATCAGCGGCGACGATACCCTCACCATCGAGCGCCTGCGCGCCCAGCCGGATATCCACGACGTGACGCGCGACAGCACCGGGCTGCTGATCATTTCCTGCGACGACGGCGCCCGGATGGTGCCACGCGTCATGGATCAGGTCGAGAGTGCCGGCGCCCGGATCACGTCGATTCGCCTTGAACGAATTTCGCTCGAGGATGTTTTCATTCGTTTCACCGGGCGCCGCCTGCGGGACGAGCCCGCGCGCAAAGGTGGCGGCTTCTTCAGCCTGAACATGGGGATGCCGCGCCCCAGCGACATGAAATGAGCGCCATGAGATCGCATCCGCCAATTAGTGACAAAAAGAGTCGCGGCGAGTGCGAACGGTCGTCAATAAGCACCCAACGTCGGCAATATCACTCCTATCTGCCTTGACAAGCAGCCGACCGAACACTAGTAACTCCCTGCGCGGTTGCCCCCATGCGAGGAGGAGTCTTATGAGCATGGCCCGAGATTCAGCGACACATGTGTCCCGCTCGGTAGCTACGGCGATCGGCGTCCTGGCGATGTTTGCCTTGAACGGATGCCTCGCGACGCGAAACTGGGTGCAGAGCCAACTGACGCCAATCAACAGTCAGTTGAAGACCACCGACGCCAAGGCCGACCAGGCACTGGCGGGTCTGCAGAATCTTCATCTCGAGCGACGCCTGGTCTTGAACTCGCAGAATGGGCCGACGTTCGGCTTCGATTCGGCGTCCCTGACGCCCAACGCCAAGCGCAAGATCGACGGCTTCATGGATGATCTCGCCGAAGCCAACACTCCCGGACCCACTGCTCAGCGTGTCTTTGTCGTTGCCGGACACACCGATAGCGTCGGCTCGAACGACTACAACTACACGCTCGGACAGCGGCGCGCCGATAGCGTCGCCGGCTACCTGATCGGCAAAGAGGGTGTCGATCCGATGCAGGTTCGCGTCATTTCATATGGCGCGAGCAAGCCGGTGGCCGATAACCGCACGGCGAGCGGCCGCCGGACCAATCGCCGCGTCGAGATCCTGGTGTACCAGGAGAAGATCAGCCCCGGCAGCTAAGCGAAGGACGTCCGGGCGAGCAGCGATTTTCCGCGAGCGGCCCATCGACGGGCTGAGCTGATGCGGTTCGGAATGTCGCCCCGCGCCGGATAACTCGCGATCACATGCGCTGATCGAACTGGACGATGATGCCGTCCGGATCTTGAAAGAGGCTCGTGAGCACCTTGCCTCCCGGCGGCTCGCCGTAAGCAACCGTATCGGACTCCGTGGGACGAACGAGGATCGGCACGCCGGCGGCCTCCAACCGCGCGATGCGCTCGCGGAGATCGTCCACCCAGAACGAAAAATGATGGACCCCGACCTGATCGAGTTTGATAGCGGCGCTCGCCGCTCCTTCCCCATGCTGGGAGAGCACGAGGAAGCTCGCGTGGGGACCCTCGTCGAAGCGCAGGTACACCGCGCGGCGCCGACCCTTTTGCGGATTGGCGAAGAGCGTCTTGAGGCCGCCGACGTTCTCCATCGTGTCGAGGCAGACCTTCAGACCGAGAAGATCGCGATAAAAGCGCAGCGAGCGTTCCATGTCACTGACGCCGATTGCGATATGCGACACTGCTTTCATGGCTTCTCCTAAGCGGCGATCACCCCGGATACTTCTTCAGCTCCGGATGATCATCGAGCGCGAATTGATTCACCAGATCGCCGATCAAGCGCTGCCGAGCGTAGCCGTCCAGCGCGTCAAGGTCCCAGCCGCCCATGCGGCTGAGACTGCATTCGACGGCCGGTTCGCTGAACAGGCCGATTTCGTCGCCGCCGACGAAAAACGTGCGGCCGTTCACGTTCTTCGCGGCGTCGGTGCAGAGCCACACGACCAGCGGCGCGACCTGCTCCGGACTGCCATTGGTCGGGATATGGCCGCGATCGCCGAGTGAGTATCGGCCGAGCGCTGTTTCGAGCGCGCGCCACGGGCTGAAGCTGGTGCTCGAAAAATTCTGCACCGAGCGGGTCAAGGCACGCGGGCGGATGGCATTGCAGCGCACACCGAAGCGGCCGAGCTCCCGCGCGACCGCCCGCGTCAGTCCGATAACCCCCTCCTTCGCCGCGGAATAGTTCGCCATCCCGGGATGGCCCAGGCCGGATTCCGAGCCGGTGTTGATGATAACGCCGCTGCCTTGCTTACAGAGCGTCGGGCTAGCCGCGCGAATCATGTTGAACGCGCCCTTAAGATGCACCTGGATGACGCGGTCCCAGTCCGTCTCCGGCATCTCGTAGATCGCCCCCGGCCGCACGTTGCCGGCGTTGTTAATCAGGATGTCGAGCTGGCCGTACTCGTTCAGCGCCGTGTTCACGATCCGCTGAGCGCCGTCGAGCGAGGTCACGCTGGCGGTACTGGCCACCGCCTCGCCGCCCGCCGCGCGAATTTCGCGGACGACGTCGTCAGCGATCGCCTTCTCATCCGGCTCGCCGCGTTTTTCGAGAAAGACATCGTTGACGACCACCCTGGCGCCTTCCGCCGCCAGGAGCTTTGCTTCAGCCGCGCCGATTCCCCGTCCGGAGCCGGTCACGATCGCCACCCTGCCCTTCAACCGTCCGCCGCCCTTCGCTTCAGCCATCGTTTTTGCCCTCGTTGCTCAGACTCGTTGTGCGCCGGCGTGGCGTTGCTCGATGACGCTCCGCACCTGGGATTCGACGCGTGTGCCCTTGAAGAAGTCGGGATTGAGCGCGGTCCAGAATTCCACCGGATAGCCGAACACGAAATCCTGAAAGTCGCGGTCGCTGATCAGCCCATCGTCAACCATTTCGTGCGCTTCGATCAGCACCTCGCGCATGTCGGGAACGTCGAAGTGTCCGATATCCGATCCGAACAGCATCTTGAGTCGCGCGCCGTAAGGATTGACCTTCGCATTAAAGCCCCAGGCGTTCATGGGGTCGTCGGCCTCGCAACCGAAATAGAAGCGTTCGGCGAACAGCTCGCGGAAATCGGCGGGCTTTTCGATACCGCACGCCGCATAGTCATCGATCACCTGCGGGCCGAGCGCGGCCCATCGCGCCGCGACGGCGTCGCCTTCCGGCACCGCCTCCCAGTGATCGACGGCGGCCGCCGCCTCATGACTCCAGTATTTTTCGAAGAGCTCGCGCAGCAGCTTGCGATCGAGGTTCGCCGGATTGACCTCTTCGAGCGCCCGCGGATTGCGCTTCTTCCAATGACCGATCAGGTCGGCGTAGAGCTGGCAGGCGTAGCCGACCCCGCCCTCGAGAAAAGCCATGCGCAGACGCGGAAAACGCCGCGTTACGCCGCCCATGAAGATCGCTTTGCAAACGGCTTCGCCGGCGCTCGCGAAATGCCCGATATGATTGTAGGTGAAATTCGACGGCGACATCCGGAAACCCGCGCTGCGGCCGGCGCTGTGGAAGGTCGGCGCCAGGCCCAACTCCACGCACTTGGCCCATACCGGATCGTAATCGTATGCGCTGTCGAGGCCGAGCATGTCATACATCATGGCGCGACTGCGCTCGCCGCGCCGCGCCAACGCCGGAATCGGCCGCCTGATCAGACTGCCCATCACGATCGCCTTCAGCCCCAGCGACTTGACGTGTTCGAGCTCGGCGATCGCTTCCTCCGGCGTATGCATCGGAATGGCGGCCACCGGCGTCATCCGATCGGCGTACTCGGCGAACGCCTCGGCGATATACATGTTGAAGGCCCGATGGGTCGCCTGGCGCATCTCGGCGTCGTTGATCGAATAGAGTCCGAGCCCGGTCGTCGGGTAGAGCACGGTGAAATCAAAGCCGAGTTCGTCGAGCCGTTGATAGAGCAGCTTCGGCGCCATCGCGGTTGCCCGATCGAGCGTGTTTTTCGTGGGAAACGGCCACCACGCCTGCTGCGCGCGGCCTTCCTCGTACCGCTGCTCATTGGTCATGGCGAGGATTTTGCCCACGACGTCGTCGCGCGATTTGAGTCCCTCCGCAGCTTTGTTGCCGGCTACCTTCCGCAGGTAGTCAAGGATAATCGGGTGATACTCGACCCAATGGCCGTCGGAATCGATCACCGGATGGTTGAGTTTCGCGCGGATCGCCGCAGGGTCCGCATCGTGGTTTCCCGACATGGTCCTTTCCTCAAGGCGATAGTGAAACTACCGCCAGTGCTAGCGAGCGCTCTGTTTGGCTGTCAAGTCGGGCGAACACCGCTAACGCCGGGAGGGCTCCGACGACGGTCGGTATCGCGCAGCGGTCCCGTCTCCAACTCGATTTTGTTGCGGCGGCGCCGTCGGCGCGCGATCGTAGCGGCGCACTGAACTGTTTGAACTGTTCTGCGCCCGAATGCAGGTGCAAAATAGGTCCTACCCGGATGCAGCACGTCGATCGGTCACACGGGAGGAAGATCGCTTGAGCAAGAGACGCATCGCCACAACCATCTCGGCAGCGCTTGCCGCCGTGCTCGTGAACGGCTCCGGCTGCAGCCACGTGCCGCCGCCTCCGCCGCCGCAACCGATCACGGTGCCGCTGGTCGCCCCGACGGTTGCGCACAAAGACGCCGCAGGCTGCGACGGCGCACACGACACGGTCTTTCTTCCCGGCGCATCAATCGATGCGTACCCGAGCCTGCCGCCCCGAGCTCAGCCGAAGTTCTTCGTGATCAATCTGAATGACGGAACGTCGGTTTGGGGCAAGCCTTACTACAACGACAACGACTGCGCCAATTACCTCGAATGTCGGCGCGCGACCTTCGTCCTGAACCCTTCATGGAACGACTGTCGGCCGAGCGGAAACCGTTACGAAGTGGCCACGCTCGACAGTCGGCTGGTCCTGAGCTCGACGCTGTTCCAGGTGACCGACCTGACCACCGATACGATCGCCTATGTCGGCTTTGCGTGCGGCCAGGGTTTTGCCGAGTCCGATTTATCGAACGCGGCGAATCGCGTGGCGCATCCGCAGTGTTCGTCGGCGGCCCCGTCCGCCGCGACGGGCGCGAACCTCGCCAAGGCGCTCGCCTTGGGTGCCGCCTACTTCAGTTATCGCGCAGCTTACAATCGCCCCGTGCGCTGCTTCGCCGACGATTCGCGGATTGGCGCGACGACGGCCTGCTATCAGGACGACGCAACGACCCCGCTTGGCTAGACCTACCCGGAACTTCGCACCTGATCATAGTAGGGACGCATCGCCTGCAGCGCGCGCCTCTGATGGTAGGCGAGCGCGTCCGGGGGATAGCGATGCTCGGGGCCGAGGACGCACGCCGCGCGCGCATGACAAACGGGCGCGCACGCGGCTTCGTTCTCGACCCGATAACACAGGCATCGGGGGATATCCCAACCCTGCGGATAGCTCACGGCCGCCGCCGGACAAGCGCTGATACAGGATCGCGTGACGCATCCGGGACAGGGATCGAAGGCGCGCGCGTCGCCCGGCGCGTCCAGTTCGCGATCGAGCAGCAGAGCGGCGCGGAAGGCGATCCAGGGACCATACGTCGGATGCACCAGCACGCCGAGCAGACTCGGCCCGGCGACTCCGGCGGCCCGACCCAGCGCCATGAAGTTGACGGTCACCGGCTGAGTGACAAACGGGTAGGCCGCCGCACAATCGATTCCTTCGGCATGCGCGACTTGGAGCAGGTGCTGCTCGGTCACGATCCGGGTGAAATCGTCGAGCGGATTCTGACGCTCGTCCCAACCAGGGTGCGCGTCGCGATAACGGCTGAAAGCGCGCCAGAAATCGCCGCCGCCGTTAGCCACCACGACGATCGACCGCATCTGCGGCGCGAAGCTCGGCGGTCGCGCCGATCGGGTTTGCTCGAGGTAGACCCGGATGGGCACGGCCGCGATGAGATTAAGTCCGAACGGCGCGCCGGCGGCGCGAAGATTCTCGATAAAGCGCTCCACGCAACGATCCTATTCGACGACGGGAGATTGTGCACCGCCGCCGGACGTTCAGCGATCGCGGCCGAACCGGCTGAGCGCGCTCAGATGGCGCAGCGCGTCGCGCTTGCGGCCCAGGCGCTCATAGAGGTCGGCCAGATTGCGATGGGCCTCGACCAGCGTGGCATCGCAATCGAGCGCGCGCACGAAGCTCTGCACCGCCAGTTCGAGCTCTTCGCGCTGGCGATACAACAGGCCGAGCCGCAGATGAACCTCGGCATTGCCGGGGACAATCAGCGCCGCCGCCTGCAGATGCCGCAGGGCGTCGCCCAGATCGCCCTCGGTTTCGAGCAGCGCCGCCATCCGCAGATGGGCCTCGAAGTTCTGCGGTTCGCGATCAATCAGATCGCTGTAAAGCATCAGCGCCCGCAACGGATTCGATTCCGCCAGTCGGCGAGCCTCATCGAAGCGCGTGCGGATTCGCGCCGGACCGAAGCCGTTTTCGACGCACCCCGCCGGCCGTTCCGAATCGCCGAAGAGCAGCAGTTGGCCGCTTTCCGCCTCGTAGATACAACCGTGGTCGCGCACGACGATGCGGCCGTCTTCGTTGCGCAGACGCAGCGCGGTGACCGGACGAGCGCCGTCGAACTTGCGGCGCACGCTGTCGAAACATCGCCGGAACGGTTCGAGATGGCGCCGAGTGGGCAGGAGTTCCTTCGCCATCCGCATCAGCAACAGATCGCTGAAGGCGAAACGATAGCGGCGTCCGTGCGGCGCCGTGGGGCTGATCAGCCGACGCTTGACCCAGTAGCGGATACGGTCGGGCGAAACCGCTAGAATGCGCGCGGCCGCGCGCGTCGAGAAGGTCTGCGTCTGCGCCATCCGCCCTTCTCCCATCGTCCCCACCACGCCGTGAGTATAGGCAGCGGATTATACAGTCTCAACGCGCAGGCCGGCGATTTTTGAACAAGTTGTCAACTGCCCCGACGGACGCATCAGTCGGCCGGTTCCTTGATCAACTTGAGGAGGCGCGCGACCGATTCGACCGCGTTCTTCGCATTGTCGATACGATCCAGCGCTTGCAGCCGGTCCATCCCCGGGCCCGTGATCCCGAGTCCGACCGGCTTGTTGAATTCGAGCGCGAGCTGGATCGCCGTGCCGGCCACCGGTCCGGTGATCAACTCATCGTGTTTGGTCTCGCCCTTGATCACTGCGCCGAGGATCGCGACGCCATCGACGTCGCGGCGCTTGAGGAGTTGGCGCAGCACGAGCGGCATATCGAAAACGCCCGGAACGTGGACCACGTGGCTGACTTCCAGGCCGAGGAATTCGGCATGGCGCCGCGCCCGTTCGAGCATCAGCGCGGTCACATCGAAGTTAAAGTCCGAAACGAGCAGGCCAATCTTCACGGTCGTTCCTCGGTCTCGCGGATCTCGACTCCATTGGCCTTAAGATACCGCTTCAAGGCCGGGATCGGATATTCGCCATAATGCACGATCGACGCAACAATCGCAGCATCGGCGGCGCCGTCGGCAAAGGCCTCGAGCACGTGACGCGGTTCGCCGGCCCCGCCCGACGCAATCACCGGCACCGGCACCGCTTCGCTGATAAGGCGCGTGATTTCGAGATCGTAGCCGAGCTTGGTGCCGTCGCGGTCGATCGAGTTGATACAGAGCTCGCCGGCGCCGAGGCGCACCCCTTCCTGCGCCCAGCGCAGTGCGTCACGCCCGGTGGGCGTGCGGCCGCCATCAATTACCACCTCGCATCCGGAGGGAAAAGCCTCGCTCGGGGGACGGCGGCGCACCTGCATCGAAAGCACGATACACTGGCTGCCGAATGCGCGAGCGCCCTGGGCTATGATCTCGGGATTGCGCACCGCGCCTGAATCGATCGAGATCTTCTCCGCTCCCGCCAGCAGCACCGCGCGCATATCCTCGACGCTGCGGAGACCGCCGCCGACGCTGAAGGGAATAAAGATCTCGCGCGCCACTTTGGCCACGACCTCGAGGATGATTCCGCGCTTTTCGTTCGAGGCGGTGATGTCGTAGAAAACGATTTCGTCGGCGCCCTGCTCATAGTAATGGCGCGCCATCGCGACCGGATCGCCGATATCGATATTTTCGAGGAACTGCACGCCCTTGGTGACCTTGCCGTCGCGCACGTCAAGGCAGGGGATAATCCGTTTGGCCAGCATTCAGAAGCTCATCCGGCAGAAATTATCGAGCAGTCGGAGCCCGACCGCGCCGCTTTTTTCCAGATGGAACTGGGTGGCGATGACGTTGTCGCCGGCGATCGCCGCGGCGAACGGCAATCCATACTCACTGGTCGCTATAGTCACGTCGGCACTGCGCGGAACTGGATAGTACGAGTTCACGAAATAGAAATGGCTATCATTCGGCACGCCTGCGAACAGTGGATGGGCGCGCGTCTGATGGACCCGGTTCCAACCGATTTGCGGAACCTTCAGGGCCCGGCCGCCGACCGCCGCCGGATAACGCCGAACCTCACCGGGGATAATCGCGAGGCAGCGCATGTCATCCTCCTCGCTGTACTCCATCAATACCTGGATACCGATGCAGATGCCGAGAAACGGCGTGCCGGCCCGCGCAACGTCCTCGCGCAGCACTTCCTCAAGACCCAGCGCGCGCAGATTGGTCATGGTCGCGCCGGCCGCGCCGACGCCCGGCAGAATCACGCGATCGGCTGCGCGGATGCGCTCGGGCTTGTCCGTAATCTCGGAGCGATGGCCGAGATGTTCGAGGGCGCGCGCCACGCTGGCAAGGTTACCGGCGCGATAATCGACAATCGCGATCATTGCGTTTCCGTTCGGGCATCATATCGTGGCGACCTCGGCGGAGCCAACTCTTGAGCGCACCGCGCCGCGCTCCAGCCTAAAGACGCGGTCGAAAAAAGGGATGCGCCGCAGCGGCCCGCTCTAACGGTACGGCAGCGCCGGCGCGCTTCAGCGAGAGTCCGACTGATTATGCGGGCAGGTAGCCTTCTTTAATCAGGGACTTGGCGATAATCATGCGCTGGACCTCGCTGGTGCCTTCGCCGATCTCGGCCAGCTTCGCATCGCGCATGTAACGTTCGACGGGGAAATCGGTCACATAGCCGTAGCCGCCGTGGATTTGCACCGCTTTGGTGGTCGCCCACATGGCGGTCTCCGACGCGAAGAGCTTGGCCGCCGAGGCTTCCCGAGCGAAGGGCTTGCCGGCGTCCCTCAGGGCGGCAGCGCGACCGGTCAGGAGCCACGCCGCATCGATTCGCGTTGCCATGTCGGCAATCATCCACTGGATCGCCTGAAAACTCGCGATCGGTTGACCGAATTGGCGGCGTTCTTTCGCATAGGCCGCGGCCTCTTCCATGGCCCCGCGCGCGATTCCGGTGGCCCATCCGGCGATTCCGATCCGTCCCGCTTCGAGCACCTTGAGCGCCTGCGCATAGCCGGCACCGGGCTCGCCGATGAGACTCGCCGCCGGCACCGCGACATTATCCAGGATCACTTCCGCAGTATCGGAAGAGCGCAGGCCCAGCTTTTCGATCTTGCGCCCGGTGCTGAGGCCTTTGGCACCGCGCTCGACGATAAAGGCCGAGATACCCGTCCGCGCGGCACCCGGATCGCTGACCGCCATCACCACATAGACATCGGCAACGCCGCCGTTGGTGATGAACATCTTGGTGCCGTTAAGAATAAAGTTGTCACCCTTGCGAGTTGCTCGAGTGGTCATCGCCGCGGCATCGGAACCGGAACCGGGCTCGGTCAGGCACCATGCGCCGATTTTCCGACCCGCCACCAGATCCGGCAGGTAGCGCGCACGCTGGGCGTCGGATCCAAACCCGGCCAGATGACCGCTCGCGAGCGACATATGGGCGGCGCAGGCGAGCGCAAGTCCGGCGTCGTAGCGCGCAAGGCCCTCGACCACCACCACCTGGGTAAGCGTGTCGGCGCCCGCGCCACCGTATGGTTCGGGGAAGGCGACGCCGAGGAAGCCGAGACTGCCAAGTTGGCCGAAGACTTCACGCGGAAAGGCTTGGTCGCGGTCCCACCGCGCCGCGTGCGGCTTGATCTCGCGTTCGGCGAAATCGGTCAGGGTCTGGCGAATCTGCCGCTGCTCGTCAGTCAGTTCGAAGTTCATGACGCGACCCCGGTATTCGTTGGCCTCTGCTGCGCGTTGATCTCAGGGAGAGAGCGCGGAACTGCGGCGCCGCGGCGAGCCGTCTACTGACGCGGCTGCACGTTCTCCCGCACCCACTTGACGATATCCTCGGTCGAGGCGCCGGGCGTGAAAATCTCCTTGACGCCCATCGACTTCAGCCGGGCGGCGTCCTCGTCGGGAATGATCCCGCCGCCGAACAGCGCGACATCGTCGACACCCTTTTCCTTGAGCAGGCGCATCACCTCGGGAAAAAGCGTCATATGCGCGCCGGAGAGTATGCTCAAGCCGATCGCGTCCACGTCCTCCTGGATCGCGGCTTCAGCGATCATCTCGGGCGTCTGATGCAGTCCCGTATAGATCACTTCGAAACCGCCGTCGCGGAGAGCGCGGGCGATTATTTTGGCCCCACGGTCATGACCGTCGAGACCGGGCTTGGCCACCAGGATACGAAGGCGTTTGTCTGACACGTCTCTTAGTAAGCCGCTCCTCTAATGAAGGCTTAAGCTCAATCAAACCGTTCAAATCCAGCCCGGATCGGTATAGACGCCGAATTCCGCGCGGTAAATGTCACTGATTTCGCCAACCGTGGCTTCGCGACGCACCGCCTCGCAGATTGGCTCCATGAGATTTTCGCCCGAGCGGCAGGCCTCGGCAACGCGCTTGAGCGCTTCCCGGACCGCGACGCTGTTGCGCTCGCGCTTCATCTTGCGGACCCGCTGGACCTGGCGCTCCTCGAGCTCGCGGTTGATTTTCAGCGTCTCGATGGGGATCTCTTCGGGAATCGAGTACTTGTTGACCCCGACCACGGTCTTGATGCCCTGCTCGAGTTGTCGCTGATAATTGAAGGCGGCCTCGGCAATTTCGCGTTGCGGATAGCCGCGATCGATCGCCTTGAGCATCCCGCCCATCTCGTCGATCTTGCGGATATACTCCATCGCCTCGGCTTCCATCTGGTCGGTCAGCGCCTCGATAGCGTAGCTGCCGCCGAGCGGATCGATCGTATTCGTGACGCCGGTCTCTTCGGCGATAATCTGCTGCGTGCGCAACGCCACCATCACCGCATTTTCGGTCGGCAGCGCCAGCGTTTCATCCATCGAGTTGGTATGCAGCGACTGCACGCCGCCGAGCACGCCGGCGAGCGCCTGCAGCGCCACGCGCACCACGTTATTCATCGGCTGCTGCGCCGTCAGCGAGACGCCTGCGGTCTGCGCGTGCGTCCGCAGCATCAGCGACTTCGGATTTTTGGCGCCGAAGCGATCCCGCATCAGACGCGCCCACATCCGCCGGCCCGCGCGCAGCTTGGCGATCTCTTCGAGGAAATCGCTGTGCAGATCCCAGAAGAAGGACAACTGCGGCGCGAAGTCATCGACATCGAGACCGCGCTCGACCGCCGCCTGCACGTAGCAGAGTCCGTCGGCAATCGTGAAGGCGAGCTCCTGGACCGCGGTCGATCCGGCCTCGCGGATGTGGTAGCCGGAGATCGATATCGGATGGAACCGGCGGGCCTTCTTGGCGCAGAACTCGACCATATCGGTCACCACGCGCAGGGCCGGTCCGGGCGGGCAGATCCACTCCTTCTGCGCGATATACTCCTTGAGCATATCGTTCTGGATCGTGCCGTTAACCTGCTCCCACGGCACTCCCTGGCGCTCGGCCACGACCAGGTAGGCCGCGAGCAGCACCGAGGCCGAGCAGTTTACCGTCATCGAGGTCGAAACCTTGGCAATCGGGATCTGGTCGAACAGTCTCGCCATGTCATGAATCGACGAAACCGAGACGCCTTCGCGCCCGACTTCGCCCATCGCGCGCTCGTGATCGGCGTCGTAGCCCATCAGCGTAGGCATGTCGAAGGCGGTCGACAGACCGTCCTGCCCCTGCGACAGCAGAAAGCGGAAGCGGGCGTTGGTTTCCTCGGCGAGACCGAAGCCGGCGAACTGACGCATCGTCCAGAGCCGGCCGCGATACATCGACTCATACACGCCGCGGGTATAGGGAAACTGGCCGGGATAGCCGATCGCGTCGTAGCCGTTAACGTCCTCAGGGGTGTAGAGCGGCTGCACCGGCATGTCGGAGAGCGTCGTGAAGCGCACCGGGCGTTCCTTGCCGCGCTGGTAGATTTGTTCGAGCCATTCCTGCTTGGTCATCGTTGCCCCTGCCAATCTGCTTACCGAGTCTGAAGAACGTGTCCCGCGATCACTAGGCGCTGAATTTCTGAGGTCCCCTCGTAGATTTCCGTGATCTTCGCATCGCGAAAATATCGTTCAACCTTGAACTCCTTAGTATATCCGTAACCGCCGTGAATCTGGACCGCCTCGCTGGCGGCTTTCATGGCGGCCTCGGCCGCGAACAGTTTCGCCATCGCCGATTGCGTCGTGCAAGGCTCGCCGCGATCTTTGAGCACCGCCGCGCGCAGGGTCAGCAGCCGCGCCGCGTCGAGCTCGACCGCCATGTCGGCGAGCTTCCATTGAATCGCCTGATAGCTCGCGAGCGGCTGGCCGAAAGTGCGCCGTTCCTGCGCGTATCTGAGGGAGGCTTCGAGCGCAGCGCGACCGATTCCGACCGCCTGCGCCGCAATCCCGATCCGGCCGCCGTCAAGGGTCTTCATCGCGACCTTGAAACCCTCTCCTTCGTTCAACAGAAGATTTTCACGCGGCACGCGGAGGTCCGCAAAGCTGAGCTGCGCGCTGTGCGCGCCGTGGATACCCATTTTGTCTTCGATCCGCGTCACCTGGAATCCCGGCGCGCTCGTTTCGGCAATAAAGGCGCTGATGCCTTTCGTGCCTTTGTCAGGCTGAGTGTTGGCGAACAGGATACAGATCCCGGCTTCCGGCCCGTTGGTGATAAAATTCTTGGTGCCGTTGATCACATAGCTGTCGCCGTCCAGCACCGCGCGCGTGCGCTGGCCCGCCGCGTCGGATCCGGCCTGGGGTTCGGTCAGGGCGAAGCAGCCGAGCCACTCCCCGGAAGCCATCCTGGGCAGATAGCGCCGCCGCTGCTCTTCCGTGCCCGTCCCGAGAATCGGCCATGCTCCCAGCGAGCAGTGCGCTGACACGATAACCGCGGTCGCGGCACAGGCGACCGATAGCTCTTCGATCACGAGGGCGTAGGCGACGTTGTCGAGACCAGCGCCGCCGTATTGCTCGGGAATGAAAACCCCGAGCAGTCCGAGTCTCGCAAGCTCGGCGATAGCTTCGCGCGGAAACCGATGCGTGCGGTCAATCTCCACGCCCACCGCCTCGAGTCGTTCGCGAGCGAATCTACGCGCCAGGTCCCGCGCTCCAATCTGGGCTTCTGTCAGGTCGATTTCCACTTGCAAACGCCGCTTTCCGAGACTGCCGGCAAGACGTTTTTATCCTAGACCGCCGCCAACGTCGATAGAACCGCGTTCGCCTCGATCCGCACTCGCCGAAACTGTTAACCCCGGCCTTTGCAGCGGTCGGCCGGTTATCCGACAACTCGCCCGATTATTAATCGCGCGCGCCGCCGCCCCTGCAACGTCGATCGGCGCCGCCGCTCAAGGGAAACGCCGCCGAATCGGAAGCGCCGATGCGCAACGTTATCGGTTAGGGTCGAAAAGGGGTCGTGGTCAGGATCGGCGATCGGTCGCATACGGAGCGGCGCCGCCAATCCGCCAAAGGGTCGCCACGGCTCCCGGCAAAACGCGACTGCGTCCGGCCGGCGCCGCCTGAATCGCGCTGTGGGGCATTTCCTAACGCGCAACCGGCGGTCGCGCGTTGCGATAGTGCGCCGCCAGAGCCGCGAGCAATACCGCGTCCGCCTCGGCGGGTTCCGCATGGCCATAATTGGCGCCGGCCGGTCCACCGGACGAGACGAAGGAAACCGGCGCGGGTCGAGCTTCGGGATGGCTCGCGATGACCGGACCTGGCGCTTCGAGGCTCGCCTGTAACCCTGACGTGCGTATCGACGGCACCGCGATCAGCATCAGCGCCAGAGCGCCAAGCCCCAACAGTTGCCAGCGGCCTGAGGCGACCGCCGTGCTCGATCCAGTCATCTGTTCCATGCGTGAGCAGACGTAAGGCTTATTGGTTTTGTTTACGCGCTCCCAAGAGAGCTCGGCGCAGTGCGGCAAACCGCGACGGCGCCGCCCGCTCATCGATGGCACGGCAATCGCTTGCTCACCTCGAAAACAGCCCCAATGGGAGGATTTTATATGAGACCGTTCAGATGGATGGTGCCGGCAACGGCAGTCGCGATGGCTGCGACTCCGGCCTTCGCGCAGTCGGAAAATGACGCTGTCACGGCGAGCGCCGGCTGGATCGCCTGGATCGTCGTCGGTTTGATCGCTGGATGGCTTGCGAGTCTGACCGTCAACAAAAGCGGTGAAGGGATGCTACGAGATATAATTCTCGGCATTATCGGTGGGATTATCGGCGGCGTAATTTTTCGCGCTTTCGGCAGTGCAGGTGTTACCGGCTTTAACCTGTGGAGCATTTTAGTGGCTTTTATCGGCGCGGTGGTGCTCCTCGTCATCTATCACGCCATCACCGGCCAGCGGCACCGCGCCGTGTAATTCGTGCGCTCTTGATATGGGTCTTCCGCCAGTCTGGCGATGGCGGAAGACCCGCGCGGCCTCTTCCGACCCTCGGGCTAGCGCCGCAAAACCTTCATTCTGATCCCGATCGCCTCGAGAAACCGCGTCGGCAATTCCGCGCCGACCATCGCAAAAACTACATCATTCTCAAGCTCGACGCGCAGTGCTTTAGCGGCTGAGGTCGTCTCGGCGCTGCTCAACACGACGGTGCCCTCAGCAATTTCGGCAACTTGCGTATTCGGGTAGAACGCGAGATGACCGGAACGCTGCATCGCCACCACTCTGGCGGCGTTCTCGTAATTGACCTTGGTCAGGACGGCATCGCGAATCGAGTAGCTTACCCGATTGCCCAGGCTCGGTTCGGCCAGGGCGACGCTGACTTCGGCGCCGGCATTGCCGCCGCCGACCACCAGGATGCGCTGGTGGCGAAATTCGCCCGGTTCGATCAATTGGTAGCGCACCCGCGAGCTGTTTTCCCCGGCCACGCCCAGTTTGCGCGGATGGCCCCGCACGCCCATGGCCAATACCACGAAGCGCGCACGAAATTCCTCCTGTCGGGCCGTTCTGACGAGAAAATGACCCTCCTGCGGAAGGATCGCGACGACCTCCTGACGGTCGCTTATCTTCAAATCGCCCTGAACAATTATCTTTTCCCATTCCCGCACCAGGTCTTCGCGGGTCGCGTCGCCCTCGAGATAAAAAGATCCGTACTCGCTGATATCGATCGGCGTCGCCTGGACCAGCTTCGTGCGCGGATAGGTGCGGAGCGTACTTGCCGGCGTCATGCGTTCGAGCGTTATGTAGCGCAGTCCGAACGCCTTGGCCGTCGCCGTAGCGCTCAAGCCAGCGGGGCCGCACCCAACAATCAGCACATCGTGCGTGTGGGCGTCCGATAGCGCGGACGGCTGCTTGATTTGCGCGGCGATCGTCTCGATGATCTGTCGTCCCGAGCGCATCGCCAGATTGATCGAGGCCGTCCCGGCCATCTCGCCGACGATGTACAGGCCCTTGATGCTGGTTTGAAAGGTATCGTCGAGAATCGGGGTTTTGATCATCCGTTGCGGCGCGGTGTCGGCGACCGCGTGATGGGAGCGATCGTCAGGCGCCGGTAGCGAAACCGTCCACGCGATACCGCCAGCGACTATCAGGACCAGGGCTGCCATCCCGATCACCCACGGTGCTGCCGATCCGCCGTCGGCGCCGTGCGGGGCTTGGCGCAGCGCCGGCCGCACGAAGTCGAGCGTCGGCGTCGCTCCATGGCGATGGAACCAATGGCAATCGCCGCAGGCCACGACCGTTCCGGACTGCGCGCCGACCTCGGCGAAAGCGGCGGCGACCAGGTGCGGTCGCAGCGCCATCGCGGACCGCTTTTCGGCGTTCGCCGCCCGCGTCGGCGCGGTCTGATGGGCGTGGCAGGTGAAACATTGGGTGACGGCTCGCGCATCGGCGTCGCCCGGATCCACGCTCGCCGCAACCTTGGCGTGGCAATTCACGCAGGGTGTCGCCAGATGACGGGTGGAATGGTTAAAGATCGCGTTGATATGGCGCAGGCGCGCGAGCGTCGCGTAGGGCAAGGCCATCGGCGCGGCGCCAAGCCGCTGCGGCAATCCCAACGGAGGATCCTGCGGATTGGCGTGGCAGGGCTTGCACCCTGACCACAGGATAACGGTGCGATCGTCGTCGCCGGGATCAGCGCCAGTCACTTGATGACACGTGATGCATGCGGCGCCTTTGGGAAACGCGTCCGGCTGCGCCTCGATGAGGAGTTTGTGCTCGAAGTGATTGAACGGCACCTGCGGGAACAGCGCTTTCGCACTCGCCGGCCGCATGAGTATCGCGCCACGATGAGCGCTGACCCCGCTGACCGACGCGTGGGCATGACAGCCATCGCAGTTGACGGCGGCTGCCGCGCGGAAATCGGCATTGGAACCGCGATGCTCGTGGTGACAACTGAGGCAGCTCAGCTTGCCCTCGAACGCGAGCAGTCGCACGTCGCTCCCTTGCCGACCATCGTGCCGCACGAGCAGACTCCCGTGCGGGTTCCTCGCGGCAAAATTACCGTGACAAGCGATGCAGTTGGTGTTTTGCGGGCCGCGCCATGGCTGATGGCATGCGGCGCAGCGCGACGCGACGCTGACGTGCCCCGCAAGCAGCGGACCGGGCTGGTAGCTGCGACGCGAATAGAGCAGAACTCCCAGACCGATCAGCACCAACCATCCGACGCCGAGCCGCGCGTACCGAACGATCATAGCCCGGCGAAATAGAGTGCGCCGGCAATATGAAAACTCACCAGCACCGCCAGCAGCACGACGAGCACGAGATGAGCCGATACCCATCCACGACTGAGCCTGAGGTTGACACGGTTGTGATCCAGGCGAAGTTTGCGCTCGACCAGCTTCGTCAGGCGCTCCCACGCGGCGGGATCCGACGTTTCCGGCTGGCGGTGGGCGAGACGGTCGGTAACCGCCGTCGTCGGATCAGATCCGGTCAGCGTCGCCCATAAGAGCGCTGCTGATCGCGGCGACCCGAGCATCAGCGGTCTGATATCGCGCAGGTAGGTCTGCACGAAAGCTTCGGGACGGCCCAGGATGGCCTCTTCCGCCTCAACGTATAGGTCATGCAGCGCGCCCTCGATATCTTCGAGGCGCACCTCGTAGCCGGGCCGTATGCGCATCGCATGCGGCAGAAAATCCTGGATAAGAACGCCGCTTACACCACTCACAAGGAGCAATCCGACGATCGCGAGCAGAACGATTTCGAGCCGCGATGCGCCCGCTCCTTCCTGGATGTGCCACCAGAGCGGAATCATCACGCCGAGGCCTGCGGCGATGTGGACGTGGCGCCAGGTCTCCAGGCGGTCGGCGCGCCGCCACCATCCGCCGAGCCGGGCCGGCAGCCGCGCTCCGAACCACATCGTGCGCAGGTCCCACCAGGTCCAGCGTTTGCGCACCCGATACAGCGCCGCCAGCGCGAAGACGGCCAGCGTCAGGCAGCCGGTGCGCAATGAACCCCATCCGGGCGGATGCCGAAAACCGGAAAGATAGAACGCGACCAGCGCCGCCAGGCATCCCGCGAGCCAGACGCTCAGGCGGCCCTGAGGCGTCCTGCGGACCGCGTCGATGCTCGCGCCGAGTGCGCCTTGCGCCTCCATCCGGGAGCGCCGCTATCCGGCCTCCTCGACCCTGCGGACGTGAGCACGGCTCGTCACCACATGAAGATTCGCGAACAGTTCGGCCGCTTCGATCCGCATCGCGGCGCCGGTCGGACAGCTATGCACGCATCCCATGAAGGGCAGACCGTCGCACAGGTCACATTTGATCGGGTAACTCGAGGGGACGTGCGTTGCTTCTGCGGGAGCCGGCTGCGGTCGTGTGAGCGGTTTGCGGCGGCCGCGCCCGAGAAGCTGTCCCAGCAGGCCCACCGGCTCTTCGCGCGACTCCGGCGCCGGCGGGCGAAAGAACTCGCGCCCCATGATTGCGCTCTTGCGCGCCTGCGCCGCGTCGAACACCGGCGTGTCGATCATCATGATCGTATCGAAGGGACATGCGATCGCGCAGTTGCCGCATCCGATACAGGCCTCGTAATCGAAGTAAATCTCCCCCTCGGCACGCCGCCGCACGGCACCCGTGGGACACGCGTTCATACATTTCGGATCGTCGCAGTGACGACAGGCGGCCGGCACGAGGTACTGGCCGATCTGCACGCCGTTGCGGATGAGACGGCTGCGGCCATGCAGCGATTCGCAGGCGCTGACGCAATTGTCGCAACCGGTGCAGCGATCGAGATCCATCACCAGCAGCGCCTCGGCTTGAATGATGCCGAGCTGGCCGCTTTTTTCGAGCAGCTCGGACAGTTCCGCGGTAACGCGATTCTCCTGCTCCTGACGGCGCGCGATCACTTCCCGCAGGCGCTGCTCGACCGCCGGAAAGTCGCGACAGAGTTCGCGAAACCCGTCCTTGTCGATTTTGATCAGTTCGCATTTGCCCGCTGTCAGCACGCTGGCCCAGGCAAAGCCCGAACCAAGCAGCGACATCTCGCCGAAGCATTCACCCTCGCGGAGGTAGGCGAGCACGCGATTCTGCTGGTCGTCGCGCTGGCGCACGACCTGCACGAAACCGTCGAGAACGATATAAAAACCCGTGCCTTCGGCGCCCTGCTGGACGACCGGCACGCCGCGCAAATCGTGGCGCTCGATACGACAGTGGGGGATCAGGCGGTCGATGAATTCGCGCGGCAACGCGGCGAAGAGATCCACCTGATGCATCATCGCGCGCACCGCATGCTCGCGATAACGCTCGGCGAGGAGGTTGCGCGCGTATTCGTTGACTTCGAGGTACTTGAGGGCGTGACGCGGAACGAAAAAGACCAGGGTCGGCGCGAGCGCTGCCACATCCGACGAACGCGGCCGTCCCCGCATCGCACCGAGTTCACCGAAGATACTGCCCGGCATGAAGATCGCCGTCGGCGGCAGAGCCGGGTCAACGTCGTTAACCACGGCCGCACAGCCCTCGAGCACGATGCATAAGCTCAGCTCGTATTCGCCCTTGCGGCAGATGAGCTCACGCGCCGCGAACCGGCGAACACCCATACCGGGTTCGTGCGGAATCGCGGTCAGGAGCGCCTCGCGTTCACGCTCGCTGAACGTACGCAGCGCGTCGCATTGCTGCAGCAGTCGCCACAGTTCATCGGGCGCGGTCGCCGCTGATTGTGCAGTCATCCGAAGCGGACTTTGGCGCAATCGGGCGGCAGTGGCAACCGCTAAAAGGGATCGCCGGGCCGGCCGACGTTATTGAGCCCTACCAGCGCAGCAGCAGCATCTCGCCGGAGAAGCCCGGCCCGACCGCAAGGATAAGTCCGTAGGCGCCGGCCGGCGGATGCGGTCGGCTCAGCGTTGCTTCGAGGACCTTCAGCACCGAGCCGGAAGAAAAGTTGCCATACTCCGCCAGCATCTCCCACGACAGCGCGAGGTCGCATGGTTTGAGCGCGAGCGCGGTTTCGATCGCGCGCAGGATTTTCGGCCCCCCGGGATGCACAATCCAGCTCGCGACCTGCGACCGCTCGAGGCCGTTGTCGGCGAGGAAGCCGTCGAGGCAGTGCGGCAGCTCGCGCGCGATTAGCGCCGGCAGCTCGGCCGACAGCACGATGCCGAAACCCGCCTCCGAAATATTCCATCCCATGATCTGCTCGGTCGCGGGAAAAAACACCGATCGGGTGGCGAGGATCGTCGGCCCCGGCTCGCCGCGCTGTGCGCCGCCGACCAGCGCTGCCGCTGCGCCGTCGGAAAATAACCCCAGCGCAATCATGTTGACGGTCGAAAGATCGTCGCGCTGGATCGTCAGCGAACAGAGCTCGACTGACACCAGGGCCGCGACCTGGTCGGGGTAGGCGCGAGCGTAATCTGCCGCGCGCGTGAGGCCGAGGGCCCCACCGACGCAGCCGACGCCGAAGATCGGCGTGCGCTTGATATCGCTCCGCAGCCCCATCCGGTTGATCAGCCGCGCATCGAGCGAAGGGCTCGCAATGCCGGTAACCGAGACCACATACAGCGCGTCGATATCACGGCGCACCAGCCCGGCCCGCGCCAGCGCGTCGTCGAGCGCACGCTCGCCCAGCATACTGCCCGCCTCGAGCCACGCGCGGTTGGTCTCACCGAAGCTCGCGGGCCGCGCGTAATCCGCAATGGGAAACGTCAGATAGCGCTGCGTCACACCGGCGCGCAGATGCAAACGCTCGAGCAGGTCGGGGTTGGTCAAACGCCGCCCCCAATGCTGTTTGATCGCGTCGGTGATCGCCGCCTGCGGATACAAGTATTCGGGAAAGGCGCTGCCCACGCCAACAATTTTCATAGATTATCCTGTTGAGTTCTGAGCCTGCGTTTGCCGGTCGTGTTTCGGCGGTTACTGCTTCGGGTTTTCTGACGATGGCTCGACGACCGCCGGCATCAAAATCAGCCGGAACAACGCGCGCATGCCCCGACGGACCTATCGAGATATATCAGGCTTCGCCGGCGCTCGCGACCGCTTGGGTGAGACGGACGGCCGTTGCGTCAGCGGCGCTAATCCGGCGCTCCCGGAACAGCCAATGGCCTTCGCGACCGCGATGGGCGAGAATGAGGCCGTGACGTCAAACCCTCCCGTCCTGCTTGAGGCCGCCACGTTGAGCAAATCCTTCGGCGCTCGGCAGGTGCTGGATTGCGTCAGTCTGCGGCTCGCCGCCGGTGAGATCGTGGGACTGCTCGGGCCCAATGGCGCGGGCAAAACCACCACGCTCTCGATCCTGGCGACGCTCCTTGCGCCGGACGCCGGCGAGGTGCGGCTTGGCGGCCGGCGTCTGCGCGGCGCGAGCGATCAGCTACGGGCCATCGGTTACGTGCCGCAGGCGATCGCGCTTTACCGCTCGCTCAGCGCCGCGCAGAATCTCGCGCTGTTTGCCCGTCTCCACGGCATGTCACGCCGCGAAGCGCGCGAGGCGACGCGGCGCGCGCTCGACGACGTGGGCCTCGCCGAGCGCTATCGCGACACCGTTGCGGTGTTATCCGGCGGCATGCAGCGACGTTTGAATCTTGCCTGCGGGATGGTCCATCGGCCGCAGCTTCTGCTTCTCGACGAGCCCACCGTCGGCGTCGATCCGCAATCGCGCGAGCAGATTCTCGGCACCATCAGCCGGGCCGCGGCAAACGGCGCCGGCGTCATCTACAGCACCCATTACATGGAAGAGGTTGAACGGATTTGCACCCGCGCCTATCTCATCGATCGCGGACGCGTGGTCGCCGCCGGCTCGATCGCCGAATTGATCGCGATGGGCGGCGCGCGCCCGGTGATGGAAATCAATTGTCGCAATGCGCCCGCGACCAACTGTTTTGCCGGCCTTAGCGGCGTGGCCCCGCTCGCCCGCGCCTACACCAACGGCAGGCTCCAGGTGCAGATCGAAAGCGTCGCGCTGGTCGATACGGTTCTGGCCCGCGCCCGCGCCGCCGGCGCGCAAGTGGTCGAATTCAGCGTGCACAATCCGAATCTGTCGGACGCCTTTATCGCGTTGACCGGCCACGAGTTGCGCGATCCGGCCTGAGCGCGATCATCCGCCGATGCTGCGCACGATCGCTCTCACCGTGGTCAATGAATTCCGCCTGCTCGCGCGCGACGCGATCGGCCTCTTCATGCTCGTCCTGGCCCCCCTCGTGATTATCGCCGTCGCCGGTTTTTCCCTGAGCAATCTCTTCGGCGCCCAGCCTCGCGACACCCTCTACACGCTGCCGATTGTCAACGATGACGGCGGTCCGGTCGCCGACGCCCTCGCGCGGGCGCTGGCACGCGCGCCCGGCCTCAAGCCGGTGCAGGTGCCCACCGTTGAGGCCGCGCGCGCGATTGTCAACGGCACGGTGCGCGCTCCGCTCGCCCTCATCATCCCCAGGGGCACCTCGGCGGCGATCGCGCGCGGCGGCGACGCGCGCCTGCGCCTCTATATCGACCCGATCAAACGGGTGGAGTTATCGCCGCTGGAGTTCCAAATCGATGCGCTCTGCCGTGCGGTTACGATTGCCGCCCGTGCCGAGGCCGCCGATCGCGACGCTCAGGCTGCCGCCGACCTGCGCGCCCGCTCGCGCCGCGTCGCCGCAACGGTCGCGGAGGTACAGAAGACGCTCGCCGCTTATCAGGAGCAGGCCGCAGGCGCGCGCAATCGCGCCGAGGCCCTGGTTAAGGCCCAGCTCGAACGCCGGATGCAGGCCGCCATCGCACAGGCGCGCCAACAGACCGAACTTGCCATCAGGCAGGCCGCGGCTCGCACCGAGGCCACTTTGACCCACGAGCTGGCAGTGCGCAGCCAGGCCGCTCAGGCGATCGCGAGCTACCTGCTCGCCTTGCAGCGCAGCGAGGCCGCGTTCGCGCGATGGCTTACGCAGCTCAAGGAAGCCGCCGGTCCACATGCGAGCGCGATTCCTGCCCCGCCGGCCTTTCCGCCTGCACCGTCGGCCGCAACGGTGGCGGCGCTCACCCAGCCGCTCGATCTGTCCGAGGCCGAGCGGCCCCTGTCGGAAGCGTCTCCGGTCGCTCCGTTCCGCGATCAATCGATAACCGTGGCACTCCCTCCGGCCCCGCCTCTGCCGCAACTCCCGCTCGATCGGCTTCGCAACGATCTTGCGGCGATCGCAACCCTGCCGGTCCCGGTGGTCCCCGGTGTCCTCGGATGGGAGGAGGCGCCGGCCGCCGGTGCCAGTCTCAACGTCAACGCCTTCGATCAGTACGTGCCCGGCTTCGGCATCACGTTTCTCCTAATCGCGATGCTGATGGGCCTCGCGATGGGTCTTATCGACGAGCGCGACTGGGGCACACTCAGCCGCCTCCGCGTAAGCGGTGCTCCGCTCAGCGGCACCGTAATCGGCAAGCTCACGGCGCGTTTTCTCGTCGGTTACCTGCAGATGATCGCGCTGCTCGTCTTCGGCCGCTGGCTGTTCGACGTTTCCCTGGGTCAGACCCCAGCGATGCTCCTCGTGCCGGCCGCCGCGATTGCCTTCGCCGCGGCCGCCTTCAGCCTCGTCGTCGCCTGCGTCGCCCGCACCCACGACTCGGTGATGCCCATCGGGACGGTCAGCGCGATGGCGATGTCGGCAATCGGCGGATGCTGGTGGCCGCTCGATTTCGAGCCGACCTGGATGCGCACCGTGGCCGATTTTCTCCCCACCACCTGGACGATGATCGCCTTCAACAATCTGATGATTCGTGGCCTGCCCCCATCCAGCGCCATATGGCCCTCGCTCGCGGCGACCGCCCTCGGTTTCGGCTTCGTTATCGTCGGCCTCGCCGCCGCCTCCCGCGCCTACCGCTAAGCCGGCTCCAGCTTCCGCCCTGCGGGCGGCGCGGCGAAGGACAGGAAGGAAGTAACTTTGCGACGACCGAAGGGAGACGCGACTGGCGACAAAACCGAGGCGTGATTGCGTTCGGCGCCCGATGTTCAGATCCGTAACGGCGGCATCATGCTCAGAACGGCGACGAGATGTCTCGCCGAGCGCCGGAAGCGATAGATTTCCATGCTCAAGGTCTCTGGTGGGCAGGGGCAGAATCGAACTGCCGACACGAAGATTTTCAGTCTTCTGCTCTACCGACTGAGCTACCTGCCCACCCGTAAAAGAGCGGCGAGTCCACGAACATAGCGACTACCCGCCGCTCTCGCAACCGACCTGATAGTACGCGGCTGCGACGGCGGAGGAGGCGCCCCGGGATCTCACCTCGACGGGCAGTTGAAAACGCCGCTCATCGACGCGCCGCAGGGTGATTTAGCCTTGCTCGGCACCGTCAACGCGACGCGAAGGGCGCCGGCGGTCCCCCGCTAAGGCGGGGGGCCCGCCGCCTCCTGCTCAGTTGATCCCGTAAACCCGCGCCGCGGTATCGCGGATAATCTTGCGCCGCTGCTCGTCCGGCAGCGCGCCGAAGCGCTTCGCCACGATCTCGCGCGAACGCGGAAACGTCGCCGCCGTATGCGGATAATCGGACGACCACATGATGTTGTCCGGGCCGTACCGATGGAGCGAATCCGAAAACACCGGATCGGAGATGAACGTCGCAAACACCTGGCGCTTGATATATTCGCTCGCCCGCAACGGCAGCTTGAGACCGCCCAGGGCGCCAAGCCGGTTCTGAATCGTATCGAGACGATACATGAAGTAGGCCATCCAGCCGACGTCGTTCTCGGCCGAGACGATCCGCAGCTTGGGAAACTTCTCGAGCACCCCGCCGAACACCAGCACCGAAATCGACCGTTCGATCTGATGATGGAGATTGGCGAGCGAGAGCAGGAAGTTCCGCCCCGCCGCCTGGTTCGCCCCGGTACCGCCGCGGGCCGTCAGGATATGCAGGGAGAGCGGCATGTTGAGATCCTGCGCCGCCGCCCAGAACGGCTCGTACGCCGGATCGCTGTAGGGCTTGTCGCTCGGCGGCTCGGCCCAGATCATGGCGCCGCGCATCCCTTTTTTCGCGATCCGCTGCAGCTCCTCGACCGCACCCGGAACGTCTTCGAGCGTGATGAGCCCCAGCGGAATGAGGCGCTTCAGATCATAGCTGCAATAATCGCAGGCCCAGTCGTTGAAGGCGCGGAACAGGGCCGCGCGCAGCTCGGCGTCGTCAAGCCCAAACAGCGGCATCCCCATCGAGGTGTAGATAACCTCGGCCAGCACGCCGTCCCGGTCCTGATCCGCGATGCGATATTTGGCATCCCAGACGCTCTTCGGGGCCTCGTCAAAGGTCTTCCGGTTATGGGCCGGCAGCTCCTGCGAGGGCACCCCGGCGCCGAAGAATCCGGCCACCGACATCGGCGTGATATTTTCGCAGACGAACCATTCACCCTCGCGCCCGTTAAGGCCCTTGACCGTGCGCGGCGCGCGATCGCGAAACTTCTTGTCAACCCGCTCGACCCACATCGAAGGCGGTTCGACGAAATGGGAATCGGCGGAAATCAGCAGTTCCTCGGCCATGGCAGACCTCCTCTGGATGCGTGCCGCACAAGGCAACACGGTCACGATCAACGATTTTCTATTAGCGCCGCCTGCCCCAATCCGCAAACTGCGGCGGCGTCCTCAATCCATGCAGCCGGAGGTGTGATCCCAGGAGGGCGACGTCTGTCCACTGATACTGTTGGCGAACCAGTCGTTGGTGCCGCAGTCGCTGTTCTGGTCGATTAAATCGTCGGTGACCGCCGCGAGGTCCTCGCCGAGACTCGAGATATTGGTCACGCGGTTGTTGCCGTCACCAAGGTCAATCGCGACCCCGTAGGGCTCCGAACCGCCGTTTACCGCGATCACGTCGCCGTCGAAAATTGAATTGTAATTGCTCGTGGAATTTTTGCTGCACGGGCTGGGGAAAGCCGTCGAGCATCCCAGGTACACCCCCGCGACAGCATTATTTTCCGCGGTGAAGCCGCCGATACTGTTGTAGCTGGTGGCGAAGAGCCATAGCCCGTAGCGTCCGTTCTGTTCGAGCGTAACCGAACCATCGACGCCCGGATTCGCCGCCCCCGCGATGCTGTTGTAGGATCCCTTGGAAATGCGCACGCCGTCGGTGCCGTTGTAGCTCGCCATGAAGTTGTTGAGCTTGGTCTGCTTGACCCGGTTCAGCAGCACACCGGCGTCGAAGTTGCGCGTGACCGTGAAGTTCTCGGCAATATTCTTCGAACCGTCGATCTCGATTCCCTCGTTGAAGCCGCTGATGACCGAATTATGCCCTTCGATCAGAACGTCGGTCGCCGACGACATCACATGTATCCCCGCCCCCGTCCCCAGTCCCACCAGCATCGCGCTGTTCAGATCGAAGACCACTTTCGAGGCGGTGATGACAAAGCAATCGCCCGGCACTGACGGCGAGACCGGCGCAGACCCGGCATCGAGAACGTAGAGGCCGGCCTTGTTGAGCGTGGTGCAGGAGCTTACCGACTGCGGCGGCTGCGCAGACCCCGGCGCGGCCACGAGCATAAGCGCGGCAAGCGCGAACAGCGCCGGCTGTTTCCCCGCTCGGTGATAAGCCACGTCGAACCGCCCCCTTTGGTGCGACCGTGTATTCGCCACCTGAGAGCGTAGTGCTACCTTGCGGCAAACACTATTAGCTAAACTTGTAAGCTTATTCAACTCCTTTAATTGCGTTTTTGCTTGTCCTATTTGGCAAATGCGCGGAACATCATAGAACATGCGCGGAAACAAGGCGCAATCGAATCCTCTCTCGAATCTCGCCTCGGCTGAAGGCTGGTCGAGCGCCACGGCTTGCCCATCGGGGCGGCGCAGTCGAGAATAGGCACGGGAGGCAACGCGAAGACTGTCCTGCGGAAGTCGGGGATGAACAAAAAATATAAATTCGTAGTCGGCGTTGCGCTGATGACCGCAGCGATCGCTTACCTGATCGTCGCCGCCGTCCGCACCACCTCGGAATATTACCTGACGGTCAATGAGGCTCAGCAGCGCCGGACCGAGCTCGCCGGCCAGATGGTGCGAGTTGCCGGACGCGTCGCTCCCGGCAATATCACCTGGGATGCCGCCAGCCTGACGCTCGCGTTTTCAATCGTGCAGCCGCCGCAAGCAACCCAGACGGGTGTGCAAAAGGTCGCGATCAACGATGTCGCGCCGGCGTCGTTTCGCGTAATCGCGCGCGGCCAACCCAAGCCCGATATGTTCGCGGTCGGACGCGACGTAATCGTCGAGGGCCGTCTCGGCGCCGATGGCACGATCGAAGCGCGCCAGGTCCTTACCAGTTGCCCTTCCAAATACTCACCCGAGAAAACGAGCTGATGCCACTCATTGGTCCATTTGCACTCGCCTTCGCGCTGTTGCTCGCATTCTATTCCGTCCTCGCGAATGTGATCGGCGCGCGCCGCCGGCTTTCGGCGCTGGTAGTCAGCGGACGGCACGCCCTATGGGCCATGTCCGCGATGATCACCGTCGCGATCGTGGTCCTCTGGTCAAGCCTGCTGCACAGCGACTTCACCCTCCATTACGTCGCTTCCTACAGCAGCCTCACGCTGCCGCCGATTTACAAGTTCACCGCGCTCTGGGGAGGCCAGCAGGGCTCGCTGCTGCTATGGACCTGGCTGCTGTCGGTCTTCAGCTCGATCGTGGCCTGGCAGAACCGCCGCCGCAACCCGGAAATCACGCCATACGCGCTCGCCGTCCTGGCCGTGCTCGCGATCTTCTTTCTCGGGATGCTGAACTTCGTCACGCGGCCGTTTGATCTCGTCGCGCGCGTGCCGGGCGACGGGCAGGACCTCAATCCGTTGCTGCAGAACTACTGGATGGCCATCCATCCGCCGTCGCTGTATACGGGTTACGTCAGCGCGAGTGTCCCGTTCGCCTTCGGCGCCGCCGCCCTGATTACCGGCAAACTCGACGATAGCTGGATTCGCACGACACGGCGCTGGGCAATCTTTTCGTGGTTCTTTCTAACGCTCGGCAATCTGTTCGGCGCGCGCTGGGCCTACGAGGTCCTCGGATGGGGCGGTTATTGGGCCTGGGATCCGGTCGAAAACGCCGCCTTCATGCCCTGGCTGGTGATGACCGCCTACCTCCATTCGGTCATGATCCAGGAGCGCAAGGACATGCTCAAGGTGTGGAACCTCGCGCTGATCGGTCTCGCCTTCGAACTGACGCTCTTCGGCACCTTCCTCACGCGCAGCGGCGTTATCTCCTCGGTGCATTCGTTCACCCAGTCAGGCCTCGGACCTTACTTCCTGACCTTCCTCGCGATCGTGGCGAGCGCCTATACGGCACTGCTCGTCGGCCGGCTCAAGATGCTGCGCACGCCGGCCGAGTTCGAGTCCTATCTGTCGCGCGAGGCGGCCTTCCTCTTTAACAATCTGGTGCTGGTCGGAATCGCGTTCGCGGTCTTCTGGGGCACGATCTTTCCGGTGATTTCCGAGGCCGTGCGCGGGGTCAAGATCACCGTCGGCCCGCCGTTCTTCGATAAAGTCAACGGCCCGCTGGCGCTGCTCCTGATCTTCCTGATGGGTGTGGGACCGCTTATCGCGTGGCGCCGCTCAACCGCGCGCAATCTGCTTAGAACCTTCGCCGCGCCGTTGCTAATCGGTCTCGGGACCGGTCTCTGCGTCGCGCTGGCGGGATTACATCAGTGGTATGTGCTGACGGCGTTCTCGCTCGCCGCCTTTGTCCTCGGCACGATCCTCGCCGAGTTCCGCCATGGCGTCACCGCGCGCCGCCATCTGGTCGGCGAAAGCTCGGCCCGCGCGATGGTCAATCTCGTGGCCAAGAACAATCGCCGCTATGGCGGTTACGTCATCCATCTGGGCGTGGTCCTCGCCTTCGTCGGGATCGTTGCCTCTTCCTTCTTCCGCCTCGAGGTCAAACGCTCCGTCCGCCAGGGCGACAGTATCGACGTCGGCCCGTACGAGCTGGTGTACCTCGGCACGCGCAGCTCGATGGACCCCCACGTGGAAAGTCTGCAGGCCCGAATCGAGGTGATGCGCGACGGGCGGCCGCTCGCGGTGATGCTGCCGGCCAAACTGTTCTATGCCCGCCAGCAGCAGCCGGCGACCGTGGTCGCGCTGCGCTCAACCCCGCTTCACGATCTCTATGTCGTCTTTGCCGGGGTGGATGAAGCCACCGGCCAGGCGACCTTTCAGGTCTTTCTGACGCCGCTGGTCTTTTGGCTCTGGGCCGGCGGTCTTATCATGGCGCTGGGTACCGTAATCGTGATGTGGCCCAACGTACGTGAACGCGCAGCTATCGCCGCCGTGGTGCGCGCCGGCGATGAGGCTGCTCTCGAAGCGCAGATGGCGCCCGGAGGCGAGTGAATCGATGCCTCCCGCATCGTCATCTCGGCGGTTCCGCGCGCCTGGCGCGCTCCTCCTGTTCGCGCTCGCGCTGGGCGGCGCCTACTACGCCCGCGCCGCGGTCAAGCCCAGCGTGGATTCGGTGGCGGAAGGTCTGACCTGCCAATGCGGATGCGGGTTGACGGTCGCCAACTGCAACCATCCGCAGTGCGAGTTCTCGGTGCCGGTGCGCGACCAGATCGAGAAAATGATCGCGCAAGGACGGAGCCGCGAACAGATTATCGAGGCTTTCCGCGTCAAATACGGCGAAAAAATCCTTTCGGCCCCGACCACGAGCGGCTTCAATCTGCTCGCCTGGATAACTCCCTTCGGCGTGATTGCCATCGGCGGAGCTTTGCTGGTGATGGTGTTCTCACGATGGACCAGCGGTCAACCATCCCTGCCCGCTCGGCTGGACGAGCAGAATTTTGATGCCGCACTGAGGCGTCGGCTCGACGACGAAGTGCGCAAAGACGCTTAGACCATGGTTTGGATCGCGGCGCTGATGCTGATGATTGCCGTGGCGCTGTTCGTGGCCGCGCCACTGGCCGAGGGTTTTGCCATCCGCCCGCAAAGCCGCAGTCGCGAGGCCGAGATCGCCCAACTCGAACATGAGCATCGCCTGGCGCTGGCCGCTATCCGCGAAATCGATTTCGACCACGCGATGGGCAAAATCAGCGACAGCGAATATCAGATGCTGCGCCATCGCTTCGAGACCCGCGCATTGACCGCGATGGCCGCGCTGGCCCGTTTCGCACAGCCAAACGCCGCCGCGCCTTCAGGGCAGTCGTGAGTTCCGCGCCGCTTATCGCAACCGACGGTCTTGGCAAAAGTTTCGGCACCGAGCCGATACTTCGTCAGATTGACCTGTCGGTCGGAGCGGGCCGCGCGCTGCTGATTCACGGACGCAACGGCGCCGGGAAATCGACCCTCCTCGGCCTGTTGGCAGGTCTGCTCAGACCGACGGCGGGCGTGGCGCTGTTGTTCGGCGAGGCGGCCTATCGCCTGGAACCCGCAAAGCGTCGTCAGCTTGGCCTGCTGACCCATCAGAGCTTCCTCTATGCGAACCTGACCGCCCGGGAAAACCTCGAGTTCTTCGCGCGGCTTTACGACATCTCGCGCCCCCGCCCCCTCATCGCAGACTGGCTCGCGCGGGTCGGTCTCGCCGCCGCCGCCAATGAACTCGTGCGCAGCCTCTCGCGCGGGATGGAACAGCGGCTGGCGTGGGCGCGCCTGATGCTGCCCGATCCGCAGATCCTCCTGATCGACGAACCCTTCACGGCGCTTGACGCCGAAGGCGTCGAGCTGGCCGTCGCGCTGCTGAACCGGGCGCTCGCTCGCGGCGCGGCCGTCGTGCTGACGGCGCATCAGGCCACCGCGCCGGCGGGACTCGCCCCGGACTTTCGTGAATTGCATCGGGGCAGACTGATCGCTCCCGACACCCGACCACATGCTCGCGCCCTCGTGGTCGACCCCGCCGGCGCCCGGGTCAGCTTCGGGGCCGCCTAGCGATGGGCGCATTCGGGGCCCTGCTGCGCAAGGATCTGCGGCTCGAACTGCGCGCGGGCGAAACCGTGCTGACGTTGATTGGTCTCTCCATCTTGATCCTGGTGGCGATCGTCTTTGCGTTTAATCCAGTCGGCGGCGCACAGGACGCCGCGACCGCCGCCGGCGCTCTATGGGTGGCGATGATTTTTGCCGGCACCGCCGGAGCCACGCAGGCGCTCGCCGCCGAACGCGAGAACGGATGCCTGCGCGCGCTGCTGGTCAGTCCGCTGGATCGCGCGCTGCTGTTCTTTGCCAAGATGACCGCCGATCTGGTCTTTATCGCGGTGGGGCAGACCGTCGCGGTAATTATCCTGGTGCTCTTCTTCAATCTTGATTTCGATCGGCGACTGGCCGCGATGGCGCTGCCGCTGGCGCTCGGGATCATCGGCTTCGCCGCCCTGACCACCCTGCTCGCCGGCATCGCCGGTCGGCTCCGCGCCGGCGCCCTGCTCCTGCCGCTTCTCGCCGTGCCGCTGTTCGTTCCCGCGCTTATCGCGGGGGTCAAGGCGAGCGCTTTGGCGTTGGCCGGCGCGCCGCTCGCCGATCGCCTCATCTGGTTCAAAATCCTCGTCGCTTTTGACGTACTCTTTACGAGTGCCGGCTATATGCTGTTCGAAAGCGTGGTTACCGAAGGCTGAGACTCTCTGATGGCGCGTTCACTGTCGGTGCTTGGCCGTCTGCTTACCGTCCTCCTGATGCTGACGGCTATCTTCATGGTCTTCGCGTGGGTGCCGAATGAGGCCGAGCAGGGTCTCGTCCAGCGCATCTTCTATTTTCACGTCGCCTGCGCCTGGGTCGCTTTCGCCGCCTTTGCTCTGGTCGCCGTCGGTGGAATTTTCTTCCTGTGGCTGGGGCAGACGGTCTTCGATGACCTCGCCTATGCGGCAGCGGAAACCGGGATGTTGTTTTGCACGCTCGTGCTGATCACCGGCTCGATCTGGGCCAAACCCATCTGGGGCACCTGGTGGACGTGGGATTCGCGCCTGACCACGACCTTGATTCTGTGGATGCTCTACGGCGGCTATTTGTTGCTGCGGGCGCTGAGCGAACCCACGCCGCAAATCGCGCGTTTCGCCGCGGTCTTCGGTATCGTCGCCGCCGCTGACGTTCCCGTGATTATCGTCTCGGTCCGTCTCTGGCGCACCATCCATCCGGCAGTGATCGTCACTCGCGAAGGTACTCACGGTCTCGAGGACCCGCGCATGGTGATAACTCTGCTGGTATCACTGGCGGCCTTTACCGCGCTGCTGGTGTGGTTCCTGACGCTCAGGATGGCGATGCTGCGCGATGCTGACCGGCTGCAGACGCTGATGCGCAACATCGCGCTCGCCGAGGCCGCGCTGGAGGATTAGCTTGGAACACTTTCCCTACCTGTTAGCCGCCTACAGCATTATCTTCGTGCTCATCGCGCTTTATGTCATTTTTCTCCAGAGCCGCCAGGCCCGGCTGCGCAACCGGATTCGCGCCGCCGAAGCGCGGCTTGCCCGCCTCGACGAAACCGTCGCCCGTCGGCCGCGCGACGCCGCTTCGTCCTAGATGGGCACGGCGATGTTGCAGCGAGCGCCGGTGATGCGCATGTTCTCTTATCAGGAGACGGTAAGGCGACCGGAGGTTGGGCGGCGGCCGCGCCAGCCGTTCAACGGATAAAACAATCGGATGGAATTTCGCGAATATTACAAAACGCTCGGGGTCGAGCCGTCGGCTTCGGAAGCGGAAATCAAGAGCGCCTATCGCAAGCTCGCCCGCAAGTTTCACCCCGACGTTAATCCAGGCAACAAGGACGCCGAGAAGAGGTTCAAGGAGATCAACGAGGCGTATCAGGTGCTTGGCGACCCTGAAAAACGCAAGAAGTACGACGAACTCGGCGCCAACTGGGATCGGGCGCCGCAGGAGGACATCTTCCGCCGATATGCCCAGAGTGGTGGCGGCGGGGCCGGCGGTTACGCCGGCGACGCCGGTGACTTCAGCGACTTTTTCGCGCGTTTCTTCGGCGGCGGTTTTGCCGGCGGCTTCAGCGGCGGCCCGCGCCATTTCGACGATCTGGGTTTCGATGAGGTAAGCGGCGCCCGCCGCGGACGGCGCGCCGCGCAGGCTCCGGATGTTGAAGCGGTCGCCGAGATCTCTCTGCATGAAGCGATCAACGGCGGCAAACGTCGTCTAACCATCCCGGCCGACGATGAGTGCCCGACCTGCAACGGCACCGGTATCCGGGCGCGGCAGGAACGGCGCGGCAATACGCGGATCATTCATTCCGCCGAACCCTGCGATCAATGCGCCGGCCGTGGCACGATCCGAACTCAGCGCACGCTCGAAGTCACCATCCCTCCCGGCATGGCCAACGGCTCGCGGATGCGTTTGCGCGGTCAGGGCGGCAAGGCTGCCGGCGCCGACGGTGCGGGGGATCTGATGCTGACCATCCGCGTGCAGCCCGGCGGTGGCTTTACCCTCGACGGTCGCGACGTGCGTTGCTCGCTGCCCATATGGGATTACGAAGCGGCGCTGGGAGCGGAGATCACCGCGCCCACGCCCACCGGCAGAATCGCCCTCAAGATCCCGGCCGGCAGCCAGAGCGGACGGGTCCTGCGGCTTCGCGGCAAAGGTCTGCCGGCGCGCGGCAAGGAACCGGCCGGCGATTTGCTCTACGAACTCAGGGTGCTGGCACCAACCGACCTCACCAACGACGAACGCCAGTTGATGCAGCAACTGGCCGACCGACGCAAGGCGCGCGGCGTGGCGGACCCACGCGCCGAGATGATGCGGGAATAGGCGATGAAGCGGCGCGTAAGACGCAAAACCTCCGCGGCACGGGACGTGATGCTTATCGGGCGCTCCGCCCTTCGTCTGCTGAGCGGCGTGAGCGAACACGAGCTCGTCCTGTGGGAGCGCGAACAGTGGATCGAGCCAGTGGACTATGACGCATCCGGTGACGCCGCTGAGCCGCTCTACGATGCGGCGGCGTTGCGTCGCGTGCGCCTCATCCGCACCCTGGCTGACGAACTCGAGGTCAATACGCCCGGTATCGACGTCATTCTCCATCTGCTCGATCAATTCGACGGCAGGTAGATGCCAGGGCACGGTCGGGCCACCGCCGCGGTGCGCGAAGCGGTTGCCGGCGCCGCCCGGCGCGTCGGACTCGATCGCCGCGATACGGTGCTGATGGCGCTCTCCGGCGGCCCGGATTCCGTGGCGCTGACTTACGCGCTGACGGAACTCCGGCGGCATCTCCGATTTCGCTTGGTTCTGGCTCACTTCAACCATCGCGCGCGCGCCGAGGCCGATCGCGAAGAGGAGTTCGTGCGCACCCTCGCCGCCAACCTCGGACTCGACCTTGTCGTCAGCCGCGCCGCCAACCTTGACGCCCACGGCCCGAATTTCGAGGAACGCGCGCGTCTTGCTCGTCACGACTTCCTGCAGCGCGCTGCCGACGACGCGCAGGCCGACTTAGTCGCCCTGGCTCATCACGCGGATGATCAGGCGGAGACGGTGCTGATGCGCCTGTTGCGCGGCAGCGGAGCGCACGGCCTCGCCGCGATGGCCGAGCGCGGGCCGGGAAAGCTGTGGCGCCCACTGCTGTCGGTAAGCCGGCCGGCGATTACCGGCTATCTGCGCGCGATCGCCGCCCCCTTTATCGAGGATGCGAGCAATCGGTCGCCGCGCCATCTGCGTAATCGCCTCCGTCGCGACCTGCTGCCGCTGCTCGAACGCGATTATGCGCCGGGACTGACGCGGCGGCTGGTCGAGCTGGCCGCCGAGATGCGTGCCGTGGACGACTATCTGCGGCAGGCCGCGCGCGTCGAGCTCGAACGCCGGCTGCATGCGCGCAGGCTCGATCTGCGCGGGTTCGCGCAACTCCCCGCCGCGCTCGGGGGTGCGGTGCTGCGCGAATTCATCCGCATCGAGCTGCCCGATCTGCGTGCGGTCACGCGCGATCATGTGGCGGCGGCGATGCGTATCTGTACGGGCCGGCAGCCGAGCGCGCTTATCGCCTTACCGGGCGGGCGGCAATTACGCCGCGACTACGATTACGCGCTGATCGAGCCTCAAAGCCGAAGCTGCAGGACCTCCGGCTTTGCCGTCGCGCTCAATCTCGATGGTCCAACCCGGGTCCTGGCGGCCCACTGCACCTTCGAGGCGCGCCAGCTTTCGGCTTCGTTCTGGCCGCATGCCTTGCAGGTCGGTCCGATGGAAGCATTGTTCGATCTCGCGAGCCTCCGCCCGCCGCTTATCGTGCGCAGCGCCGGTCCGGGCGATCGCCTCGAGCTTCTCGGCTTGAAGGGATCGCGCAAGCTGCACGATCTCTTTGTCGATCGCAAGGTTCCGCGAATGCAGCGAATCACATGGCCGGTGGTGGCCATGGATGATAAGATCGTTTGGGTGCCGGGCGTGGCACGCAGCCGCTTCGCTCTGGTGAGCGCGGCGACCGCCAGGGTCGCCCATGTACGGGCGTTTATGCCCGACCACGGATGACTCACGCGTCATTGCCTGAAAATTTAGTCGCGTGATAGCCTTTAGGTAACAATGAATCAAGTTTCGCGAAACATCGCATTGTGGTTGGCAGTGCTGCTGATCGCGTTGCTGATGTTCAAATTTATCAGTGGCACCCAACAGCACACGCCCGAGCTGATTTTTTCCGACTTTCTCAACGACGTGGACAAGGGACAGGTCGCTGAGGTTACGATCACCGGTAACCAGATCCAGGGCGATCTGACGAGCGGCGAGCACTTCCGCACCTATGCGCCGACGGATCCGGACCTGGTCCGGACCCTGCGCGAAAAAGGGGTGCGGATCGCCGCCAAGCCGGCCGAGGGCGATCCGTGGTGGATGGTGCTGATCGTCCAGTGGTTCCCGATGCTGTTGTTGGTCGGCGTCTGGATCTTCTTCATGCGCCAGATGCAAATCGGCGGCGGCAAGGCGATGTCCTTCGGGAAAAGCCGCGCGAAGCTCCTGACCGAGAATACGCACAAGGTTACCTTCGCCGACGTTGCCGGCGTCGATGAAGCCAAGGACGAGCTCCAGGAGATTATTCAGTTCCTCAAGGATCCGAAGCGCTTCACCCGATTGGGCGGCAGAATCCCGAAAGGCGTCCTGCTGGTCGGGCCGCCGGGAACGGGCAAGACCCTGCTCGCGCGAGCGATAGCCGGCGAAGCCGGCGTGCCGTTCTTTTCCATTTCGGGTTCGGATTTCGTCGAGATGTTCGTCGGCGTCGGCGCTTCGCGGGTTCGCGACCTCTTTGTTCAGGGCAAGAAGCACGCCCCGTGCATCATTTTCGTCGACGAAATTGATGCCGTCGGCCGCCATCGCGGCGCCGGCCTCGGCGGCGGTCACGACGAGCGCGAGCAGACGCTGAACCAATTGCTCGTCGAAATGGACGGCTTCGAGGCGAACGAGGGCGTTATCCTGGTGGCGGCGACCAACCGTCCCGACGTGCTCGATCCGGCCCTTCTGCGGCCAGGCCGATTTGATCGACGCGTAGTGGTGCCGCGTCCGGACGTCAAAGGTCGTGAAGGAATCCTCAAGGTGCATATCCGCAAGGTCCCCACCTCCGATGACGTCGATATCGTTCGGCTGGCGCGCTCGACCTCGGGATTCGCCGGCGCGGACCTCGAGAATCTGGTCAATGAAGCCGCCCTGCTAGCCGCGCGGCAGGCCAAGGAAAAGGTTGACATGACCGACTTCGAATTGGCGAAGGACAAGGTCATGATGGGCGCTGAACGCCGCTCGATGGTGATGTCGGCGGAGGAAAAGCGGAAGGTCGCATATCACGAATCCGGACATGCGCTGGTCGCGGCGCTGCAACAGGGCGCCGACCCGCTGCACAAAGTCACGATTATCCCGCGCGGAATGGCTCTCGGCCTGACCCAGCAAATCCCACTCGACGACCGCTATACCGAATCGCGCCATTATCTGATGACCATGCTGGCCGTGTTGTTCGGCGGTCGAGTGGCGGAGCAGATGGTCTTCAACGAGATGTGGACCGGGGCCGGCAACGACCTCGAACGGGCGACCGAGCTAGCCCGCAAAATGGTCTGTCAGTGGGGCATGAGCGAGGAACTCGGCCCGATGACCTTCGGCAAGCAGGAAGAGCAGGTTTTTCTCGGCCGCGATATCGGTCATACGAAGGATTACTCGGAGCAGACTGCCGTCGAAATCGATCGCGAGGTGCGCCGACTCCTCACGCAGGCCTACAACACGGCCCGGCAATTACTCAGCGAAAATGTCGTACTGCTGCACGCGCTGGCCGAGCGTCTGATCGAAAAGGAAGTGGTTGACGGCATCGAGGTGGCGGAAATGGTCAAGGCCCACCAGGAAGGCCGTCCACTGACGCTCCATCCGGAGCCCGCGCCCGCGCCCGGTAATCCCTCGACGAGCGCGCCGCGCGAGAAGTCACGCGAAGAGAAGGGTGTCACGGTCGCGCCTCCGCTCAACCCGAAACCCTCGCTCGCCTGAAGCGTCGGCCGATGTGCCGGGCCTCCGGTCATGCGCTCCGCCACCAAGGGGCTGATTGCGGCCCCGCGTGGTGATGGGGGCAGTTGGCAGCATGAGCTCGATTTATGCTCACACCCAGAACCTCCTGCGCCAGCGACCCGACCTGGCGCTGATACTTATCGCCTGCCTGCGCCTCGCCGAGGCCGATAACGACAGCATCTTTTGGGGAGTTTCCGCACAGAATCTGGCGCAGTGTACTGATGCGCACCCGCTGGCGCGTCCTCTGCTTTGCGGCATCCTCGAGCGTGTTGACCGCGGCCGCAAAGATAACCTCTCAGCGCTCTATCGCGTGCGGAACACCGGAGAGCTCCGACGCGCACTGCTCGACATGGGCTACGATCTCCAGGTCCAGCTTCCGGGAGATTTCTTCACGCGACACGTCCGACCGCATCACTGAGTTCCCGCTATTATCGGTGCCAGCGGGCGTCTAATGAAGGACGGCGTTGGCGATAGCCTCACCGACCAGTTTCTTGGCATCATCGACGTCTTCGCCGGGATGCACGACGGCGACTACCGTCAACTCGTCGGGCAAGCCACCGAGCGAGGATCGCGCCACGATAGCGGTATCGTAGGCGTGGGCGTCGCGAGCGGCGCCGCTGCGCGTATCGTGCAGGTAATCGGCAACGTCGCCGGTGTAGTTGGGGTCGCCGAGCGCGGGTTTGGGAGTCGCCTGGGCGCATCCGCCGTTCGGATCGGACGGTCCGTTACAGGGCTGTTGACTGGGATCCGTCGCCTGCTCCTTGATGTGATCCATGAACTCCTGCATCGGCGAGGCGCTTTCGACGTGAACGCCGTTCAACTCCTGGGCGCGCGCGACGGCAGCGTAATCCGTCTCGCTGCCGGTGTCGCCGATCGGCGGCGGGGTCGCTCCGGCCTGCTTCAACAGACCGGCCACCTGAGGATCGCCCGGCGCGACCTGCTCGAAGGACACGCCGGGCTTGAGGAGCTGCTGCGTGACGGTGACCGTCAGGGTCAGCACCGAAGTGCTGCCGGCACTTGGCCAGCGCTGCGCGGCGCGGATATCATCGCGGAGCACCTGCTGGATCACCGGATCCGTCGAGAACGGCATCAGGGCGGCACCGGGCGGCGCCTTCAACGTTCCGGCCTGGCGCACCTCGCCATAAGCGCGCGCCGCGAACACGCAGATAACAGTCCCGAGCAGGACCGCCGCGGCTTTCCGCAGATCGATCACGGCAGCTTGGTCTCGAGCAGCTCGCGAACGCGCGCCGCGCGCCATTTTTCCAGACGATCAGCCAAAGCTGCGTCGTTGAGCGCGATCAGGGCGGCGGCATAAAGGCCTGCATTAGCCGCGCCCGCCTTCCCGATTGCCATGGTCGCGACCGGGACACCCTTCGGCATCTGCACGATGGACAAAAGCGAGTCCATGCCATTGAGGGAAGTCGTCGGCATCGGCACGCCGATCACCGGCAGGATCGTTTTAGCGGCAATCACGCCGGCAAGATGAGCGGCGCCACCGGCGCCCGCGATAATCACCTTGAGGCCGCGACTGCGCGCCGAGGCTGCATATTCCAGTGTGAGATCCGGGGTGCGATGAGCCGACAGCACTCGCACTTCGTGCGCGATCTGCAGCTCGTTCATCACCTCGGCCGCAGCCGACATATGTTCCCAGTCGCTCTTGCTTCCCATCACCACGCCGACCGTCACGGACCCTGCAGCAGCCATTAGCCTTGAAGCCTCCCTTGTACTGTTCCGAGCATCCGAGCCTGCTAGGCTGACGGAATGCTGTCAAGATGGCGGGGGTCGGGGCGGGAGCAGAAGAACGATGGCGACGCCGATTCCGAGTAATGACTGCGGGTTTGATGCACAGGAGATCGCCGCGGCAACGGGCGCGCGCTCGGCGGTCGCTGGTCTCCGCACCCTGAGCGTCGCGATCGATTCGCGGTCGTGCAGACCCGGTGCCTTATTCGTCGCCCTGCGCGGCCTGCGCGACGGTCACGAATTCGTCGAAGCGGCCCGGCAAGCGGGTGCGGCGGCCGCGGTGGTTGAACGCGGCCGCGCGGTCCCGTCGCTGCCCTGCTTCGAAGTTGACGATACCCTGCGTGCACTGGGAGCGCTCGCCCGCGCCCATCTCGAGCGCCGTCGCCGCCTGCGGCCGTTGCCGGTGATAGCGATCGGCGGCGCCGCGGGCAAAACCACCACCAAAGAGTTGACGGCGGCGGTGATGCGCGCCTTATGCGGTCCCACGCTCGCGACCTTCGGCAACCTGAACAACCGTATCGGCGTACCGATGACGCTCTTCCAACTGACGGGCGAGCACCAGGCGGCAGTTATCGAGTGCGGCACGAATCAGCGCGGCGAGATCGCAGCTCTCGCAGAGATGGTGCAGCCGGACGCGGCCCTGGTGCTCAATGTGGACCTCGAGCATACCGCCGGACTCGGTTCGCTCGCTGGCGTCGCGGACGAAGAGGCCGCGCTCTTTTGTCGCGCGCAGTGCGCTGTCGTCTCGACCGAAGAGCCGATGCTGTGCGAGCGCGTACCGTCCGGTTTGCGGCGGCTGACCTTCGGTGAAAGCGCTTCAGCCGACGTGCGGCTTGTCTCTCGCACCCTCGACGGGGACGGCGCCCAGACCATCCGGCTGCATCTGCGGGACGGTTTGCTGGCGGATTCAGCGGAACGCGAATTGACCGTCGCGCTGCGCCTGCTCGGTGCGAGCGCGGCGTCGAACGCCGCCGCGGCGCTTGCCGCAGGTTGCGCCGCCGTGAAGCGGCCGCTCCGCCGGGAAGAGACCGCCGCAATCGCCGCGGCGCTCGGCTCGGTGCAGGCGGTCCCGGGGCGCCTGCAACTGCGCGCGTGCGCCGGCGCGGTGGTGCTCGACGATACCTACAATTCCAATCCGCGCTCGTTGCGTGCGGCCCTCGCGACGGCGCGGGAGCTCGCCGAGGCGCGCCGGGCGCGGCTTATCCTCGTTATCGGCGACATGCTCGAGCTCGGCGAGCTCGCCGCCGTGGCGCATCTTGAAGCCATCGAAGATCTGCGCGCGGTGCAGCCAGCGACGATCATTCTGGTGGGCGCCGAATTCTGCAGCGCCGCCGCCCACAGCGACCTGCGGCGCGGCGACGTGGCAACGAGTCCCGACAGCGCCGCCGCCGCGAGCCTGGTGACTGCCAGCGTCCGCAGCGGCGACGTGGTGCTCGTCAAAGGCTCGCGCGGCATCGCGATGGAGCGGATTGTCGAAGCGCTTTGCGCCCGGGTCGCGGACTAGATGACCCGGTCGCGCCGCAAGGCCTCGATCTCGCCGGCGCTGAGCCCGAGCAACTCGCCGTAGATCCGTTGATTGTCGTGGCCGATAGCCGGCGCGCCACGCCAGACCTTGCCCGGCGTATGGGAAAACTTGGGCACCACGCCGATACCTTTGACCGGGCCGGCCTGCAGATCCTCCCACTCGATATGCATCTGGCGCGCGCGATAATGCGGATCTTCGGCGATATCCCGGGAGGTCATGATCGGGGAGCACGGCACCTGAAACTCGTTCAGATGCTTCACCACCTCGGCGGTGGTGCGTTCCGCCACCCATCCGCGCAGCATCGCGTCAAATTCGATACCTTCGATTGACTCGATATCGTTGCGCGCCTTTTGCCATCGAGGGTCCTTTTCGTCGAAGCCGATGGCGCGCAGCAGGCGGTTAAAGACGTCGGCAATCGCGCCGATAACGACGAAGCCGTCGCTCGTCTGAAAGCTGTCGAGAGGCTGGAAGCCCTGCGCGCGGTTGCCGGAGCGTTCGCGCACCACCCCTTTCTGAAAGTACTCGACCATGGTGCCACCGAGCGTGCGATGGATCGCCTCGTACTGCGCCAGATCGATCGCCTGGCCCTTGCCGTAGGCACGCGCGTGCGTCAGTGCCGCGAGCGACGACCACATCGTAAACAGCGCCGTGATATAGTCGCCGGTCCACGGCGCGGCGCGCGACGGCGGGGTTTCAGGAAAGCCGGTCTGGTACATCATGCCGCCGAAGGCCTGGCCGACAATGTCATAGGAGGCGCGCGTAACGTAGTTCGGCTCGCCATATTGACCAAAGCCGGAAACGTGCGTGATCACCAGTTTGGGATTGATCTGCCAAAGGGCCTCATCGGTAATGCCCCATTTGGCGTAGGTTCCCGGCTTGGAGCTTTCCATCCAGATATCGCAGGTCGGGATGAGCTTCAGAAAGATTTCGCGGCCGCGTTCCTGGGAAAGATCCAGCGTGACGCAGAAGACATTGCGGCGCTCCTGCACCCAGTTCGTGGCGATTTCGCCGCCATCCCGGGTTTCCAGTCTGATACCGATGGTGCGCCAACCCGCGTCGCCAACCTCGGGCCGCTCAATCTGGATCACTTCGGCGCCCATCTCGGCGGCCAGTTCGCCGGCAAAGGGCTGCGCGATAAGCGTGCCGCTCGATAGAATCCGAACGCCCTGTAACGGTCCAAACGGTTCAGCTATCAGCGGTTTCCCTTCCATCGTGAGGCGACTCCCTCGGCTCCAGCGTTTGCCTGTGAATCATGCCGCTTTTGCCGACGCATCGGCAACCGGCACCGCACAAAGGCGTTTAACCTTCGCGCTCGGCGGGTTACCATAGAGAGCACCAATGGAGCGGGTCACAGAGTTCCCGGGAATCGGTGTCAGGGCCGGGGCCGCAATCGACCGGCGCGAACTGGTGTCCAAAGCGCTGGCCGGCCTGATTGGTGGTGCGCTCGGATGGATCCCGGTCGAGATTACCAGCCATGGTCATGGCCTGACCGAAGCGGCAACGACCTGGTCGCAGATCGGCGGTCTCGTCGCTCTGGCTATGATGGCCGGGATGATCGGCGGAATGATCAATGCCGCCGCCTCCGGCAGCTTCAACGCGGGTTCGGCCAATCGACGGCGCTTCCTGAAGGGCTTCCTGATTTGCCTCGCGATCTCGATTCCCGGGACCTACTACTCCAATGCGCTGTTCAACTCGATTCTGAGCGCCGGCGGATGGGGGTACGACCATCCCGGTTCGATGACCTATCTGTTCGTTGGCCGCGTGGTCGGATGGTCCCTGATGGGACTGATGGTGGGAATCGGCGCAGCTCTCGCCAATTTCTCGATCGCCAATGTGACCAAGGGAGCCCTCGGCGGGTTGGTGGGCGGACTGGTCGGCGGAGTGCTGTTCGATCCGATCGGTTCGCTGAGCCAGACCGGCCTGGTTTCGCGGCTGCTCGGGTTTTCGGTTCTCGGTCTGGCGATCGGACTGTTCATCGGGCTCGTGCAGGAACTGACCAAGACGGCCTGGCTCGTGGTCGAGGCGGGACGGCTGAGAGGCCGCCAATTTCGTCTGGACGCCAATACGATTACCGTCGGACGCGCCGAAGAAAACGCCGTCGGCCTGTTCGGCGATCAGACGGTCGCGCCGCGTCACGCCGTAATCGAGCATCGCGGACAGCACTATACGGTTCGCAATCTTGCGGTTCAGGCGGGCGTTTTCGTCAACGGCGCGAGAGTCGAGAGCAGCGAGCTTCACGACGGCGATCGCGTGCAGATCGGCGGATATGAACTCCGCTTTCGCAGCATCGTCGAAACCCGGCGGCCCGAGGCGAATCAAGCGCCGCCGCCGGCGGCCGTGGCCGGCACACCGACCTCGCCGAGCACCAGCAACGCCGCGACCGTGCCCTGTCTGATCCGCAGCGACGGGGAACGCCTCAACCTGCGCGTCGGCGCCGCGACGCGTATCGGACGGGCGCTCGACAACGATCTCGTGCTGAACGATGCTTCGGTGTCGCGCCATCATGCTGTCGTCGAATTGCATAACGGCGTTTGCCGCATCCGCGATCTCGGCAGTCAAAACGGCACCTGGCTGGGCGACGCACGCATCACCGACGGTACCTTGACGAACGGTATGACGATCCGCGTCGGTGATGCCGTTCTGACCTATCATGCCTAGCCGCGACGCCGAGCGACCGCGCTTTTGTTCGCACTGCGGCAATCCGGTCGTCGTGCCCGACGCGATCTACTGCAAGGACTGCGGCCGCGCTTTGCCGAGAACCGTCCCGCTGGTTCATCGATGGCCGAAAAATTCCGGTACCGCGCTCGTCCTGAGCATCGTGCCGGGCCTCGGTCACTGGTACGTTGGACACCCCGGTCTCGGAATCCTGTGGTTTCTGCTGGTGATGTTTTTTTATGCGGCGGTCTGGCCGCTCGGCCTGGTGATGCATCTGATATGCGCCGCCAACTCGGTCTTCAGAAACGCGGGTTCGACGCGCCGCGGACGCCGCGCTAATTCGTGGTCGGTCCCGATGACGTCGCCGCGCTAGAGCCGCGACGCTCGCTTATGATTGCGCCGAACACGCTCGTCGGGGGACGCTACCGGGTAATTCGCGTGCTCGGCGGCGGCGGGATGAAGCTCGTCTACCTGGCCGCCGACCAGCGGCTATCGTCGCGGCCGTGCGCCCTGGCCGAGATGGTCGATACCTTCAGCAGTCCGGACGCCCAGCAGAATGCGATCGCCTCGTTCGAGCGCGAAGCCGACATGCTCGCACGGCTCAATAACGAGCACATCCCGCGCGTAATCGATCGTTTCAGCGAGGCGAACCATCACTACCTGGTGATGGAATACATTGACGGCACCACGCTCGAGGACGAGATCACCCGGGGCGGCGGCAAACTCGCGCCCGAGCGCGTGATCGACGTAGCGATCCAGGTGCTCGAGACCCTCGAGTATCTCCATGGTCTGACGCCGCCGGTCATCTATCGCGACCTCAAGCCTTCAAACGTGATGATCACCCGGGACGGCCGCGTCAAGCTGATTGACTTCGGGATCGCGCGCTTTTTCGCGCCCCTCAGCAACGCGACCATGATCGGCACGCAGGGCTATGCGCCGCCCGAGCAGTACCGCGGCAAGGTCGAGGCCCGTTCCGACCTTTATGCGCTCGGCGCCACGATGCATCATGCGCTTTCGGGACGCGACCCGGCGACCGAACCGCCGTTCAGCTTTCCGCCGCTGCGCAAGGTCGCACCGGAAATCAGCTCGGGATTAGCGGCAGCGGTCGATCAGGCCCTGGCCTATGACGTCAACCGGCGGATCGCCGACGCCGCGGAATTCAGGCGCCGTCTGGTGGATCTGCGCGCCGCGCCGCCTGCGGCTCAGCCCGCGACGACCACGCCGTCGATGGCACAGCCGACGCCCAACAGCGCGCGGACCCAGCTTCAGCTTCCGCTCGGCCACGATAACGACGCGCCTCGCGCCGGCGCCGAAACGGCGAGTCCGGCGCCGCCGCCGTCAAGCGCGCCGACCGTAGTCACCGCCAATCCGGAGATCCGCTGCCCGCAATGCGCGCGGATAATCCCGGCCGGTTCGCGCTTCTGCTCTTACTGCGCCGCACCCCTCAGCAGCGACGCGAACAGCGGCGCGCGCCCGACTGACGCCACGGTCATCCTTTCGCCCGCCGACCAGGCTCAGGCGGAGTTCGGCTTCAAGTCCGCCGGACGCCCTGAGCGACGCCGGCGCCGCTCGCGCGCGCGACGCCATCGATCATGGTTCTTCGTCGGACTTATCCTGATGGGCAGCTTTCTGGTGATGCGGCAACTGGCGCGAACCATCCCGGAGGGCACACCGCCCGCGGATTACGACTCGCCGCCACCCGCGCGACCCGTGGTGCCGGAACCCGAAGCGCTGTCTCCCGTGGCGCGCTTTCGGCTGTTGGCGCTGCGCGAAGCCCTCGATGCTTACGGGTACAACACGGTCAAGCTTCGCCTCCACGGCAACCTGCTGGTGCTGTCGGGCACGATCCCGAGCGAAGAGGATCGACTGACCGTGCAGCAGCTATGCCTCCTGATGCAGTTTCAATACGTGAATGATAATCTCCGCGTGGCGACGCCATCCGGTTAGCCACTCACACCGTGGGAAATCATTGGCGCCCGTGAGACTGTGCCATGCTCGTTGACCTCCACGTTCATACGCGGCTCTCGTCGGATTCGAATGTTGACCCGGAGGCCTATCTGGCGGCCGCCTCCGCCGGTCCGCATCGCCTGCATGCAATCTGCTTCACCGAGCATCGGCTGTTTCCGCTCGAGGTCGATGACCATTACGCTGCGCTGGCCGAGCGCTATGACATACGCATCTTCAAAGGTACCGAGGCCGACACCGATCTTGGTCATCTGCTGATCTTCGGCGTGACCGACGAACTGCGTCGGCGGTTCGACCTGAGCGGCCGGATGCTGCGTGCGGACCGGCTGATCGAGTTCGTTCACGGCGAAGGCGGCGTGGCGATTCCGGCCCATCCGTTTCGCGATTCGGGCTTCGGCGTCCGCCTCGACGCCCTGCTCGCAAAACTGGGTCCGGCGCTCAGCGTGGTTGAGGCCCTCAACGGACAGAACAGCCCGCTGCAGAATGAGGACGCCCTGGCAGCCTGCGCGAAGCTGGGCTTGACCCCGGTGGGCGGCAGCGACGCGCATTTTGCCTCGCCGAAATGGTTCATGACCTGCGCGACGGAATTGGAACGTCCGGTCACCTCGGTCGCGGAGCTATGCGCGGAGCTGCGGGCGGGGCGCGCGCGATGGTGGACGCGGCCGTCCTGATCGGCGGCGTGCTCAAACGCGGCGCGGACCGCTCAGCCGTGGTCATCGCGCCAAGGAGGTCGGTATGAAATTCGGCACCTTCATCACGAGTCAGCGACCTGACAGGATTGCCGCAAATATCCGCAAGGCCGAAGCCTGCGGTTTCGAATCAGCCTGGATCGGCGAGCATATTCTGCTGCCGGTCGAGTACACCTCGAAGTATCCCTATTCTCCCGACGGCCGCTTCCCGGCGCCACCCGACGTGCCGTTCCACGATCCGCTGCTGGCGCTGGCTTTCGCCGCCGCCGTCACCAGTACCATCAAGCTCGCGACCGGCATCTTCGTCGTGCCGATCCGCAATCCGATAACCACCGCGAAGGCCATCGCCTCGCTCGACGTTCTGAGCAACGGCCGGGTTATCTTCGGTGTCGGAATCGGGTGGTTCGCCGAAGAATTTGCCGCCGTCGGCGCGCCCTTCCGCGATCGGGCGCTGCGGACGCGCGAGTTTATCGAGCTGATGAAGGTCCTGTGGACGCAGGACGATCCGGTCTATGAAGGCAAGACCGTCAGCATCCGCGGCGTGCGCTTCAATCCCAAACCGATCCAGCAGCCCCATCCGCCGATCGTGGTCGGCGGCACCAGCGAACTGGCGATCAAACGCGTGGTCCGGTACGGCGACGGATGGTACGCGGTCGCTCGCAGCATGGATGAAGCCCGCGAGCTCTGCGCCCAGCTCGAGCGTCAGCGCCGGGCGGCAAATCGTTCGAATCCGGTCGAAGTAACGATCAGTCTGCGCACCGGTCATCCGCTGACGCTCGACGAGATTAAGCGCCTGGCCGATCTGGGCGTTCAGCGGACGCTCGTCGGCCTGCCGCTGCGCGCGCTCAACGAAGACGAACTGGAGCGGTTTCGCGACGAGATCATGGCGCGGCTCTAGCGCTTCAGATAGTCAGAGCGGCGCGCGCGAACCGCCGCAGCATCGACGAATTGCCGGCAATCACCACCATGTCGCCGGGTTTGAAGGGACGGTCGGCGTTCGGCGGCTCAAAGCCGTGGTCGCCGTCAACCCGACCGACGGCGACGACGGTAACCCCATAGCGCGCGCGCAGGTCGAGGTCGCGCAGGGTCTTGCCCACGGCCCACGGCGGCACGTGAAATCTGGCGATCCGGTACCCCGTCGCCCACAAAATATTGTCGTCGCGTTCGGAGAGAAGCGCGAGCGACAGATGCATGCGGCTGAGCGAGGCGGCAATCTCGCGGCGCGTCACCAGACCCAGGAACTTGCGTTCGGAGTCCTGATCCACTACCGGCAAATCCTCGAGCCGTTCGTATTCCATCGTCTGGATCGCCCGATCGAGGTTCGAATCGACCCGCAGGAACGGCGGATTGCGGCGGCTCAGGTCGGCCGCGTTGACCAAGGGGCGGAGGTCCCCGGCGTCGCCGACGATTTCCAGCAAATCGCGAATCACGATAACCCCCGAAAGCCTGCCCCCAGCATCCAACACCGGCAGCGTGGTTTGGTCGCCTTCGCCGGCGGCGCGCATGATCTCCGGCAGGGGCGCCGCCTCGTTCACGGTGACCACGTTCCGCCGCAGCACGGACGACACGGGTAACTGCGCGAGGATGCGTCGGTCGCGGCCAATCTCGAGATTCTCGCCCTCACGCGTCAGGCCGTAGGTATCGATCGAATCGGGTTCGATGAGACGCGCGACCACCAACGCCACCAGCGTCGCCACCATCGCCGGCAGCACGACCGTCCAGTCGCCGCGGGTCATCTCGAACAAAAGCAGCAGCGCGGTGAGTGGGGCATTGGTGACCGCGCCGAGAAATGCGCCGAGCGCGACCAGCGCGTACGACCCGGGCGGCCCCGTCCGTCCCGGCAGCAGCGTCGCCGCCACCCCGCGGAACGTGGTGCCGGCCATCGCGCCGATAAAAAAGACCGGGCCGAAAACGCCGCCGGGCGCCCCGGCCTGTAGCGAGAGCGCGCTCGCGATCATCTTGGCGGCGGTCAGCGAAGCCGAACGCGCAAACGGCACCTGGCCATGCAATGCCAGATCGATAACCGGATAGCCATCCGAGAGATTCTGCGGCAACGGCACGGCGATGAGACCGACCAGCGCCAATCCCGCCAGCAGACGCCAGGTCGGCGCGATGCGCACCGCGCGAAGGTAACTACCGACGCGATGGAACAGACGGATATAACCGGCGGCCAGCAGCCCGATCACAACCCCCAGCGCGCCGTAGGTTAAACCCTGTTCATGCGTCCCAATCCTGAACGGCGGCGGCTGGAAAACCGCGCCGACGCCCATGATCGAACGCGAGGTGACGACCGCCGTCGTCGTCGCGATGATCACCAGGGTCAGGTTACTCAGTTCAACCTCGCCCAGCAGCACGATCTCCTGAGCGAACATCATCCCGCCGAGCGGTGCATTGAAGGTCGTGGCGATACCCGCCCCGGCGCCGGCGGCGATAAGGATCCGCGCCTGACTCGCGGTCAGGTCGCGCACCTGCGCCAGCGCCGAACCGATCGCGCCGCCGATCTGGGCGATCGGGCCCTCGCGACCGACCGAGGCGCCGCTGCCGAGCGACAATGCGGCGCCGAGCGCCTTCAAAAAAATCCAGCGCCGACGCAACCGCGCATTGCCGAGGTTGACCGTCTCCAGAAAGTTGGGGAAGCCATAGCCAAGCACGTCGCCCGGGTAGAAGTGGTTGAGCAGCAGCAGCACCAGCCCACCGCTCACCAGCACCAGTGGGATGGCGAGCACTCCGACATGAAGCCAGATGCGGAGCAACGCTGCTTCGCCCTGGAGAAAGATTCGCGAGCAGAGCTGAATCAACTCGCGAAAAACCCAACTGCCGACCGCGGTCGCCACGCCGATCACGCCGGCGCTGGCGAGCATCTGGGCGTATTCACTCTGGCGCGCGGGAAGCGACTGCAACAGTCGCTGCACCGAGGCTCCCAGCCGTCTCAACACATCCACTCCCAACTGCGCTTCCGCCCCCATCCGTCCTCACGCCCGCGGCTCCGCATCCTGCGCCTGAGATCGCGATCCCATCGCGATCCGGCGGCGCTCAGACCGGCTAAAGGTTCAGGAACGCGCGCACCGCGGCGAGAAATTCCGCGCGCTGATCGTGATGCACCCAATGGCCCGCATTCGCGATCGTCCGCAGTTCGGAGGTGCGAAAAGCCTGGAGCCGACCGTCGCGCTCCCAGTCACCCGCCCACGACGCGTCGCCGCGCACAAGCAGCACCGGACAGCGGATCCGCGACCAGATCTCCATCGCATCCTTGAGATTAAAGAGATACGGCGAGGTCGCCCGCGTGTAATTGTCGTATTTCCACGAATAGGTGCCGTTCTCGTTCCGGCGTACGCCATAGGTCGTCAGATGCCGCGCCAGCTCGGGTCCGATATGCGGATTGACCTCCTGCATGCGCGCCATCGCCTGCTCGATCGTCGCATATTCGCGCGGCTTGCGCTGCGCCAGCGCAAGCATGTCTGAGACCCAGCTTTCCATCCGTTCGTGCGCCGGAACTTCGCGAATCATCGCTCCCGGCGGCCCGAGGCCCTCGATCGCCACAACGGCGCGAACCGTTTGCGGAAACACGCCCGCCCGTTGCAACACCACCCCGGCACCGAGCGAGTGGCCAATCAGGACGACCGGCTCGCGCGGGTCGAGCGCCGCTATCAACTGACCAAGGTCAAGGACATGGTCAGTTATCGAATACGAGCCGCCGATCGCCCAGTCCGAGTCGCCATGACCGCGCAGATCGGGGGCGATCACATGAAAATGATCGCGCAATTCGAGCGCTATAAAATCCCAACTCCGGCAATGATCGCGACCACCATGGACCAGTATCGCGGGCGGTTTGTGCTGATTCCCCCAATCCACGTAATGCAGCTTGAGTCGTTGTGAATAATAGAAGTGCGAAGTCGGACCGATAATATTCGTCATGATCTCGCCCTCTGACGCGGATATCTTCAAAATAGCCGACGCGAACGCGGGCCGATAGTTGCGTCGATTACGATCGAATTGGCCTAAGACCCCTCGACCGTTAGACTGACCTCGTGGCTGATGTGCTCGGAAGCCTGCGCACGACCCTCGAAGCGGCTGATCAGCGCGCCGCCGCCGGCCGGTTTGAGCGCGCCGCATCCTGGCACGCGTTACTGCCCTTCCTGATGGTTGCGTTGCCTGCTGCTGCGCTCTTCTTCTTCCATCTTGGCGCTTACGGTCTCTGGGAACCGGATGAGGGCCGTTACGCCGAAATTGCGCGCGAGATGCTTGCGACGGGCAACTACCTCGTCCCGCAGATGAATTACGTGCCGTACGTCGAGAAACCTCCGCTGCTCTACTGGCTGACCGCCCTCTCGATGCGCGGCTTCGGCGTCAACGAGTTCGCCGCCCGCTCGGTCAACGCGATCGCGGCCCTGATCGGGGTGGTTGCGGTATATTATTTTACGCTTCGGGTCTTCGACCGCCGGCACGCGGTCTTCGCCGGTTTGATCCTCACAACCTGCGCGCTCTATGCCGTGATGGCCCAGGTGCTGACCACCGACATGCTGCTGACGGCGACCGTCACCGTCGCGCTGTTCGCGCTATATCTGCATTGGTGTCAGGGCGGGCAATGGTGGTGGCTGATATATGTCAGCGCCGGACTGGCGGTGCTGACCAAGGGCCCGATCGGCGCCGTTATTCCGGCGGCGGCGGGACTGATCTTCCTCGCGCTCGAGGGCGATTTGCGCGGCGTGTTCAGACGCTTTCACGTCGTCGCCGGCGCCATGATCATTTTATTGATCACCGGCCCGTGGTTTGTCGCGATGGGTTTGCGGCAGCCGGATTTTCTCGACTTTTACTTCGTCGGCGAACATTTGCGGCGGTTCTTCGACGCGTCTTACAGCCACGCTGAACCGTTTTACTATTATGTGCCGATCATTTTTGCCGGGACGCTGCCGTGGTCGTTGACCGCGCCCTTTTGGCGATGGCGTGGATGGGCGTCGAGTCCGCCCCGCCGCTTCTGCCTCGTGACCACCGCCGTGATCTTCACGATCTTTTCGGCCGCGAGCGCGAAACTGATCCCGTATCTGCTGCCCGCGTTCCCCTGCCTTGCGATCCTTCTCGCGGACCGGCTTCTTTCCTCTGCGGATAACAACGGCGGCAAACGATTGGCGTGGGGCGGTGGCCTGATGAGCGCGGCGGGCCTTGCGACGATCGTCGTTGGACTCGTCGCGGCAGACTTCAGCAGCCCCAATCCGGGACTGGTGCGCGCCGAACTGCTCGCGGCCGGTGGCGTGTTGACGGTCGGCGGAGCCTTGGTTTTCGTCCTGTTCCGTTGGCGCCCGCCGTTAGCCGGTCTAAGCGCGATTGCTGCAACTGCGGCCGTCGTATTGCTTATCGCAAGCTACGGGCGGCTCGCGGCGGAATCGAGCCGCTCTTACGCGGCGCTGGCGCGCACGATCGCCCGACGCGCCCCGGACGCGCGTCTTATCTGCTATCCGCGCTACATCGATGCCCTGCCCTTCTATACGCAGCGGCGCGTAATCCTGGTCGGGCCGAAGACGGAATTGGCTTATGGCGCCGCCCACGCGGCCGACGGCCCCGCCTATTTCTTTGACCGCCGCGCCGACGTAATCCGCTTGTGGCGTGAGCCGGAGCCCTCTGTGCTGGTCGTCGATCGCCCGGCCTTTCGGACCATCGAGGGCGCACTCGGCGCCTACCGGGTGGTCGCCTCGGACGGCAGGAAAATCGCCGTCACGCAGGCCTCGCCGCCCGCAGCAAAAGCCGATGAGTAAGTCGGCCGCGCCCGAGCCAGCCGCCCTTGCCGACGGCGCGCCGTCCCCCGCGCGTCGCTCCGCGATGACCACGTTCGCGATTCGCGGGCTGCTCGGGCTGGGTCTTCTGGCTTTGCTGCTGAAACTCTACGGATTTGCGCCGATTGTGCATTCGCTGGCCCGGGAGCAGCCGCGCTACTTCCTTCTCGCCCTGGCAATTTACGTGGGCGGGCAGGTGATGTCCGCTTATCGATGGATGCTGCTGGCGCGAATCCTTGCGTTGCGCGCGCGCTGGCGTGACCATCTGCGCTGGTACTTTATCGGCATGTTTACCAATCTCTTCGTTCCGGGCCTGGTGGGCGGCGATGCGGCCCGCGCCGTTTACCTGGGATTTCACGAGGAACGTTTCGCCGACGCCGTCGCTTCGGTGGCTGCGGATCGCGGTATCGGCCTAATCGCGCTGATCTGGTTCGCCGCGGCCGCCGGCGCGCTGATCACGACGGCAGCCTTGCCGACCATCGCCGTGCACACTTGCGCACTGATCGCGATCGCAAGCTTCGCGGGATACGTGGCCGCTCCGCTCTGCGGCCGCCTCGCGGCGCGATTACCGGGTAAACTCGGAAAGCTCTTCGCTCCCGTGATCCGATACCTGCTGCGACCGCTGGCGCTCGTCCCGGCGCTGGCCTTATCCGTGCTGCTCCAGGTCTCGCTGGCCTATGCGCAATACCTGATAGCTCTCGGAATCGGCTTGAACGCGCCGCTTTCGGCGTTCATGGTGATCGTGCCGATGGCGAACGTGGTGGCGGCCCTGCCGCTCACGCTCAACGGACTCGGCCTGCGCGAGGGCGCCTATCTGGTGTTGCTGGCGGCGGCCGGCGTTGCCCATCAGGACGCGATCGCGCTCGGCCTCCTGTGGTTCTCCTGCACGATGCTCGGCGGGCTCGCGGGGCTGATTCCGTTTCTCCTGACTCCTCTGCCGTGGCCGGCTCCGAAAAGAGTCGTCGCGCCGCCGACCTCCGCTGCGGTGGTGTCTCTGGATGGGAGCACGCTCGGGCAATAACTATCTCTCGGCACTGCGCAAGCTCAAAGCCAGTCTCTGGCTCGACGACGAGCGTATCGCAGACCCCAGCGTCCACCCGGCATTCGTGCGACGGGCGCGGGCGCTGGCGTCCCTGTACGATCTGCAGGCGGAGCATCCCGAGGCCATGACGTATCGGCTCGCGGACGGGAGTCGCGCCGGCCTCTCGTTCATCGTGCCGGTCACGGTCGAAGAGGTGCGCAAGCGCGGCGCGATGTTCCGTCGATGGGCGACCCATACCGGCGGCGCCTTTCTTACACCCGATCGCCAGAACACCGCGCTCGCCGCGATGATGAACGCTGCGGTCTGGATCGACGAAGCCGAACGAGACGCGGACGAGTCGCGCCGCCGACACCGGTATTATGAACAGGCGCGCGCGCTCGACTGGTGCTGCACTATGGGCGAGACGGCGGCCGTCGAATGTCGCGGCCAGCTCGTCCCGGCGCTCAATGCGGTCGAGCAGACCAGCCGGGAACTGGTGGTCAGCGGCGCAGTGCGGCTCGACGAATTGGCCCCCTTCGCGGAAGAAATGCTGATCCTCGGTAAGCGTCCCGAACGCGGTATCCTTGCATTCGCGGCGTCCTGCAACGGCGCCGGCATCACCATCCATGGTCATCGCGACGAGTCGCAAGCTCAGGACCCGCGATATCACGCCATATTCGACCGCGCGGCAATCAGTTGGGATCGCGTGTTCATCCTTAATGACCTCAGCGACAGCGCCGATCCCGAAACCCTCCTCGAGGCCGCGAAAGCGACTCCGAACCTGCTGCACTATGACGCGATTCGGGCGCTGGCCCGCGCCGAAGCCGGGCTTCCCCGCGCGGCGCCCGGTGAAGCTGAGCCGCCTCGCTCCGGAGCGGCGCTGGAGGGTATAGCCGAAGCTCGAAAACTGATTGCCAAGGCCGAAGCCGAGTCTGCACGTATCGCGTCCGGGATGCTGGTGCCGGCGGCCGAGCCTCTACGCGAGGCGCTGAGGCTCCTCGCCGAGAGCGCCGCTTAATCGGCTGTCGCGGATAGCCGTTCCGCCTGCTCGACGCCCAGCCGGCTATGGGATCGGCCATAGCCGAAGTAGATCGCGAAGCCGGCGGCCATCCAGAGAACAAAGCGCAACCAGGTCACACGGCCCAGTCCGAACATCATCAGCGCGCACGAGCCGGCGCCAAGGATTGGCACCAGGGGCACCAGCGGCGTTCGGAAGGGTCGGGCCATCCCCGGTTCGATTACGCGGAGGATCCAGACCCCGAGAGAGACCAGCACGAAGGCGAAGAGCGTGCCGATATTCGTCAGTTCAGCGATCTCCTTGATCGGCACCAGCGCCGCGGTGAGACCGACCGCGAGTCCGGTCAAAATCGTGGGGACGGAAGGGGTTCTGAAGCGCGGATGGACCCGGCTGAACAGCGGCGGCAGGAGCCCGTCACGGGCGATCGCATAAAAGATACGCGACTGGCCAAGCAGCAGAACCAGCAGCACTGAGGTGAGACCGGCGACGGCGCCAACGGATATCACCCCGGCCACGAAATCGAGACCGCGCGAGACGAAGGCTGCCGCAAGCGGCGCTTCAACATCGATCTTCGGCGTCGGCACCATCCCCGTCAGCACCAGCGCCACCGCGATATAGAGCAGGGTGCAGACGCCCAGCGAAGCGAGGATTCCGATGGGCAGCGTGCGTTGCGGCGCGATCGCCTCCTCTGCCGCCGTCGAGACGGCGTCGAAGCCGATGTAGGCGAAAAAGATATATGCGGCGCCCTGCAGCACACCGCCCCATCCGCGCGGCAAGAACGGCGCCCAGTTGGTTGGGCGGATGAAAAAGATGCCGACGGCGACGACCAGCATCACTGCCGCCAGCTTGACTGCCACGATAATCGCGTTGATACGCGCCGTTTCGTGGACGCCGATATAAAGAATGACCGTGACGAGCAGAACGATCAGCAGCGCCGGCAGATTGATCACCGCCCCCGGCGCCGTCCCTGGCGAATGCACCACCGCCGGCGGGAGCGGCATCCCGAGTCCGTTCAGGATGACGCTAAGATAATGCGACCATCCGGAGGCCACGGCGGCCGCCGCAACCGCATATTCGAGCACCAGGTCCCATCCGATAACCCAGGCGATCAACTCGCCCATGGTCGCATAGGAATACGAATAGGCGCTGCCGGCGATCGGAATCATCGCAGCGAACTCGGCGTAACAAAGGGCCGCCATCGAGCAGGCGAACCCCGCCATAATGAACGACAGCACCAGTCCCGGACCCGCGTATGAGGCACCGACCCCGGTCAGCACGAAGATCCCGGCGCCGATAATCGCGCCGATCCCCAGCATCGTGAGCTGCAGGGGACCGAGCACGCGCTTGAGGCCGTGCCCATCCGCTCCCGCGTCGGCCAGCAGCGCCGTCGATGACTTACGTCGAAAAAGCTGTCCCGAAAGCCGCGCCATCAGCGCAGTTTATCTGAAGCGGTTGGCTTCGACGATTCGTTCGGCCGCCTTACCAGGCGACATAACCGCCGTCCACCGAAAGCACCGTGCCGGTGACGTAACTCGAGGCCGGGCTGGCCAGGAAAATGATCGCCCCGCGCATCTCGGACGCGTCGCCGAGTCGGCCTAGCGGGGTCGCGCGCTCCATCCGCTCGCGGTTCTGACCCTTCGCGATACCGCCCTCGGTCGCTTCGGTGGGAATCCATCCGGGCGCGATCGCATTGACCAGAATTCCATAGGGCGCCCATTCGACCGCGAGCTGGCGCGTGAGATTAGTCAGTGCGCCCTTGGCCGCGACATACCCGCTCAGTCGATAGATCGAGCTGGCGACCAGTCCCAATACGGAACTTATATTGATGATTCGACCCGGCCGCTTGAGTTCGATAAGGCGGCGCGCGACGCGCTGGGCGAGCATCATCGGCGCGGTCAGATTGGTCGCAAGCACGGCGTCCCACGTCGCCCGGGGCAGTGTTTCCGCCCTGCCAGTCGGTGAGATTCCGGCATTGTTGACCAGGATATCGACCTCGCCGAGAGCGCCTCGACAGGTCTCGAGAAGCTGGTCGAGGTCGCTATCGTTGGTGACGTCGGCCTTGATACCGACGGCGCGGACCCCGTAGGCGCGCGTCAGCTCGGTGGCGAGCTGCTCGACACGTTCGACGCGCCGCGCCGCCAGCGCGACGTCGGCCCCGGCCAACGCGAGGGCGTGGGCGCATTCGACGCCGAGCCCCGAGGAGGCGCCGGTGACCAGTCCGATATGTCCTTTGAGGGAGAAGAGGGTTTCGAGCGAATCCATGCTGAGTTTATAGCCGGATAAGGAAGTGGGCTCTACCGTCGCATCTGTGGGAGCGGTGAGCGCGGCAGATGGTCCGCCGTGGACCTCCACCGGATGCGCTCCCGCGGGCTCGCTCACCCGCAGGAACCGCGAGGGGTCAAGCTGCCGCGATCAGGAGTCGCCGAAGGCTTCGGCTGCGGCTTCGGAGGCCGCCGCGACGGCGCGATCGATCTGCTCGCGCGTGATGCCGTAATGGGTGACCGCTCGAAAAGTGGCGGGACCGCGCGCGCCGACCAGCACGTCGCGCTCCCGCAGAGCCGCAACGAACTTGGCCGCTTCCGCCGCACCGCCTTCAACTTCGAAGACGACCATATTGGTCCGGCGCTTGACCGGTCGCACGTTGATGCCGGCCACCAGGCCCAGCCCCTGCGCCAGGGCGCGGGCATTCTGATGGTCCTCCGCCAGACGATCAACCATCGTTTCGAGCGCGACGAGGCCGGCACCAGCGATGATCCCGGCCTGGCGCATCCCACCGCCCAGCGCCTTGCGGATACGGCGCGCGCGGCCGATGAATTCCGCGCTGCCGCAGAGCAGTGAGCCAATCGGGCAGGCCAGCCCCTTCGAGAGGCAGAACGAAACCGAGTCCGCATACGAAGCGAGGCTCTTCACGTCGGTCTCGAGGGCCAGGGCGGCGTTGAAAATGCGCGCGCCGTCCAGATGGATCGGTACGGCATGGCGCCGTGCCGCTTCGGCGACGGCGGCCATGTGCGACAGCTCAATCGCCGCGCCGGCGCAGAGATTATGGGTATTTTCTAGCGCAATCAGGGCCGGCGGCGCGAAGTGCGGATCGGCCGGCCGTTCGAGCTCCTCGTGTAACTGCTCGAGATCAAGCTCGCCGTCGGCATTATTGGCAATCGGCGTCATCACGATTCCGCCCAGCGCCGCGGCACCCCCGCCCTCGTAAACGTAGGTATGCGCCGCGGCGCCGAGGAAAGCTTTGGTGCCGCGCGGGCAATGGGTCAGCATCGCGGCCAGATTAGCCATCGTGCCGCTCGGCACGAGCATCGCCGCCTCCTTGCCCATCAGATCCGCCGCGACGCGCTCGAGGCGATTGACGGTCGGGTCCTCGCCATAAACGTCGTCGCCCAATTCAGCGCGGGCAATCGCCTCACGCATCGCCGGGGTCGGCAGGGTCACGGTATCGCTGCGCAGATCGATCATGATTTGAATTGTCGTCCTACTATTGTCGTCCTACTGATGAAGCAGTTTCCATCGCGTGACAGCCGCTAACGACCGCTATGGCCGAAGCCGCCCTCGCCGCGGCCGGTCGGCGCCAGCGCCTCGACTTCGACCAGGTCGGCACGCGCGACCGGTGCGATCACCATCTGCGCAATCCGTTCGCCCGGATGAATAACGATAGGTTGCTGGCCCAGATTTATCACGATCACCTTGATCTCCCCACGATAGTCGGCATCGATCGTGCCCGGCGCGTTGACGAGGGCGAGGCCTTCACTCAATGCGCGTCCGCTGCGGGCCCGCACCTGGCCTTCGAAACCCGCGGGAATCTCGACCGCGATTCCGCTCGGCACCGCCTCGCGCATCCCGGGCGCCAGGACCAGCGGCGCGTTGAGATCGGCCGCGAGATCGAACCCGGCCGCGTGGTCAGATTGATAGCGCGGCATCGTCGCGTGCGGCCGGAGTCGCAAAACCTTGACGATCGGATGGGCCATGTCACCAGGATTCGTTCGGCTCCCCATTTCGGCAAAAAGTCCTTGACGGCGCAATCCAATCGCTACTGGAAGCGGCGGAGAGGCTGGCGTAACCTTAGCACCGCTACTCACACGCGTCCCGGGGATGCGGTGGCGGAGGTGATTCGATGATCGCAGGACGCTGGAGAGCGGCGCTCGCTGCCGCCTGCATGGCCGCAACTGTCGCCGTGCCGTCGCCGGTCCGCGCCGGCGGGCCGAGCTCGTTGAAAGCCGGCAAATGCTGCCCGCTGATCGTGAAGAAGTCGGGAAGTTACGTCCTGAACGGCAATCTCCAGCCGAACGGCGCCAACGTTGACGCGATCGAAGTTGACGCTTCGAACGTGACCATCGATCTCAATGGCTTTTCGATCATCGGACCGAGTAAGGCGGGCTCGGGTATCGGCGTGGATGCCGCCGCGCAGACCAATGTGACGATCAAAAACGGCTCGGTCTCGCAGATGGGCGGCAGCGGCATCGCCGTCGGCTCCTACGGCGTGGTCAGGAACGTGACCGCGACGGGCAACGGCGTGGGCGGCAGCGGCTCGGGCATCCAATGCACCGGCGCAGCCTGTTTCGTCAGCAATTGCGTGACGGGCAGCAATGCGAGCCAGGGCCTGTCCTTCCTCGACGCCAGCAGCGGCTATCAGGACAACGTTATCAACGGCAACCTCAATGGCACCGTGCTGCTGGGGACCGACATGGGCGGGAACGTCTGCAACGGCGTCCACGGCTGCCCCTAAGGCACGCCGCCCATCGCTAGGCCGCCTTCTTGCGCGCGCCGCGCCGCCGGCGGAAGTGTGGAATCACCTTGTCGGCGAAGAGCTTCATCGACGCGCGCACCTTCTTCGGATCGATTCCCGGCAGCGCCAGTCCGAGGGCCAGATGCGTCGCGTACTTTTCGATCTCCTCGATCTGCGCGATCGCGTCGTCAGGGGTGCCGACCATATAGCCGTCGCCCAAGGCGCCCTCCTGGCTCGCGCGGCGTAATTCGCCGACTTTCGGCACCTGCGCAAACTTCTCGTCGCCGGGCACATCGTTGGCCTGCGCGATCCATTCACCATAACGGGTCAACAGGTAGTGCAGGCCGGATTCGCATTCGTCCCACGCCTTGTCGCGTTTGGCGGCGACGTAGCCGAAGCGGAGCTGAGCGATATTGAAGTCGTCCGGATTGCGACCCGCGGCAACCAGCGCCTCGCGATAGACCCGGGCCTGCGCCGCACCGGTCCCCGCAAGGTGATAGCCGTTGCGCGCTGCTCGCTCGGTTGCGGGCCGCGAACGCGCACCGATCCAGATGGGCGGATGGGGCTTCTGCGTCGGACGCGGGTAGAGGGTCACGTTGCGGATCGTGTAGCATTGGCCCTCGTAGCTGACGTTTTCTTGGGTAAACAGTCGCCGCACGATCTCGACGCCCTCGCGGAAACGACGTGTGCGCTGCTCGCGCGGGATATTGAAGCCCTCGAATTCATGGGGCACGTAACCCTGCCCGACTCCCAGATCGAAGCGCCCGTTCGAGAGCGCATCAACGGTCGTCGCCTCCTCGGCGACATGAATTGGATGGTGCAGCGGCATCAGCAGCACGAAGGTGCCGATACGGATCTTCCGGGTGCGTGCCGCGATCGCCGCGGCGAGCGGCATCATCATCGGCGAGTAGCCGTCGTCAACGAAGTGATGCTCGGTCAGCCAGATTGTATCGAAGCCAAGGTCTTCAGCTTCAACGCACAGGTCAACATGCTTGCGATAAAGGTCGGCATATGAAAGCTCGTTGCGCGACGAGTTGCGGAACGAGACCAACAGTCCGAAATTCATAGCGGTGCCCTCTCTGCGCGTCTGATGGTCGCTATAGTTCGCGCACTTGCAGAAAAAGTCCAGCCTCACCGCGACCCGCCGGCAGCCGTGCTAGAATCTTCCGGTCGTGCCCGAAAACGTCATCCGGCTGAAGAAGCGACCGACTGAAGCGTCGGACGAAAGCCGCTTCCGGATTCGCTATGCGGAGGTCCTAAACGCCCAACAATTCGCCGCCGTGACCCATCGCGAGGGGCCGCTGCTGGTGGTCGCCGGCGCCGGTTCCGGCAAGACGCGGACGCTTATCTACCGGGTCGCCCGCCTGATCGAAAGCGGCGTGCCGCCGGGCGCGATCCTGCTGCTGACCTTCACGCGGCGCGCGGCGCAGGAGATGCTGCGGCGGGTGGAACAACTGATCGGTGAACGCGGCTCGCAGGTCGCCGGCGGCACCTTCCATTCATTCGCGAATCTGACCCTGCGCCGGATGGGCGGCGCCATCGGGCTCAAACCCAACTTCACCATCCTCGACCGCGGCGACATGGAAGATGCCATCAACTTCATCCGCGCGCAGCTCGACCTGGGCTCGAAGGATCGCCGCTTTCCGAAGAAGGGCACGATCGCCGAAGCGATCAGCATGGCGCGCAACAAGAGCCGTCCGTTGGCGGCCGAGCTCGAAGCTGATTTTCCCCATCTCTATGAGCATGCCGACGCGCTCGAAGCGATCGCCCGCCGCTATGCGGAATACAAGCGCGAGCGCGGACTGCTCGATTATGACGATCTTCTCGAACGGCTGATCGAGCTGATGAAAACCGACCCCGCCGCGCGCGCGCGGCTCTCCGAGGCCTATCGCTACATCATGATCGATGAGTACCAGGACACCAACCTGGTGCAGGCCGAGGTCGTCGCCCTGCTCGCCGCGACTCATCAGAACGTGATGGCGGTGGGCGACGACGCGCAATCGATCTATGCGTTTCGCGGCGCCAATTTCCGCAATATCCTGGATTTCCCCAAACTCTTTCCCGACTGCCGCATCATCAAGCTCGAAGAGAACTACCGCTCGCTGCAGGGCATCCTTGATGTTGCCAACGAGGTTATCGCGCGGGCCGGCGAGAAATACACCAAGGCGCTCTTTACCCAACGTCAGGGCGAGCTACGCCCGATCCTGGTGCGCGCCGCCGACGAACACATGCAGTCGCGCTTCGTCGCTCAGCGCATCCTCGAGCTCCGTGAAGAGGGCGTGGCGCTGGATGAGATCGCCGTGCTGTTCCGCTCGAGTTTCCATTCCTTTGATCTGGAACTGGAGCTGCAGCGGCGCGATATCCCCTTCGTCAAGCGCGGCGGCTTCAAGTTTATCGAGACCGCCCACATCAAGGACGTCCTCGCCCATCTGCGGATTATCGCGAACCCCTCCGACGCGGTCTCCTGGATGCGCGCGCTGGTCCTGCTCGAAGGCATCGGCACCCGCCGCGCCCAGCGCCTGGCCGATGCCATCGTCGGCGATCCGACCGCGGAACCATTACTGACGAGAGTCGCGAGCGCCCTCGGTCCGCGCGCGACCGGCGCGCTCAAGGGATGCGAGCGGCTGGCGCAACTGCTGGCGAAACTGCGCGGCGACGACGCGCGGCCCGCGAATCAGCTCGCACAGGTAATCGCCTACTACCTGCCGATCATGCGCGACGCCTACCCCGACGACTACCCGAAACGCGAACGCGATCTCGAGCATTTCCAGAATCTATCCGAGCGCTACCGCAGCCTCGAATCGATGCTCGCCGATATGGCGCTCGAACCGCCCAGCGATTCAATCGGCGACGTTCTTGCAGAAGAGCCGGAGGAAGGCCTCGTCACGCTCAGCACCATTCATTCGGCCAAGGGCCTCGAGTGGCGCGTCGTCTTCCTTATCTGGGCCGCGGACGGCCGTTTTCCCAGCCCGATGAGCGTGCGGCCCGAAGAACTCGAAGAGGAGCGCCGGCTGATGTACGTGGCGAGCACCCGCGCCCGCGATGAACTCTATATCAGCTACCCGATTTACATGTTCGACCGTCAGTACGGTCACGTCCTCGGGCGCGTCTCGCGTTTCCTCGAGGACCTCGACCCCAAGGTCCTGCCGACGGCGATGCTCGAAGAGGAGCCGAGCGATTAACCGCCCGCCAGAGCCTAGGCGGCTCGCGTGTAATGGGAAGCGACCTCGCGCCCGATAAGCTCGATCTGGCCGGCCCAGGCCTCCGGCTCGACGATCGGCCACAGGACAAACTTATCGAGGCCGCGCGCGATATAGGGTTCGAGCTGCTCGATGATATCGTCCGGCGATCCATAAACGGCGCGCTGCACGAAGCCCGAAGCGGCCGGACCCAGAGCGCGGATCGCCGGTTCCATCTCGGCCAACGCCTGTTCACGCGTGCGGCCGAGACGGCAGAAAAGGATGAGACCCGCTTCGATGCGGGCGTTCTCGCGCCCGAACTCCTTCGCATAGCCGCGGATGGTCGCGAGGTTTCGGGCGAATTCGTCCGGGGTCTGAAACGAGGCGAAGTAACCGTCGGCGAAACGCGCCGTCCGCTTCAGCGCCGCATCGGCGCGGCCGCCTACCCAGATATCAATCGTGCCGCTATCGTTATGCGGCCGCCGCTCCGGCCGCGGGAGTATCGAGACATTGTCGAAGTTGAAGTATTTCCCCCGGAAGCCAAACTTCTCTTCGGTCCACGCCTTGCGCAGAATTACAATCCCTTCGTCGAGCCGCCGACCGCGCCCTTCGGTCGGCAGGCCGCACGCCGCGTAGTCGGCGAGATTGGCCCCCGTGCCGACCGCCATCACGATCCGCCCGCGCGACAGATAGTCGAGCGTCGCGAAGGACTTCGCGGCAACCAACGGATGGCGCAGATTCAACAGAAAGACGCTCGGCCCCAGCTTGATCTTTGAGGTATGCGAGGCGAGCAAAGCAAGCGTCGCGATTACATCGAGTTCGGCCGAGGGCGCCAACAGATGATCGGACAGCCAGAAGGAGTCGAGTCCCCACTCCTCGGCGCGCGCCGCCACCTTGATTATCGTGTCCGGCGACGGCAAACCAAGGCGAAAAAGACCAAACCCAACTCCAACTTTAGTCTGCTTCATTGGAAATGTTCTTGCTAGTTGTTGGCGCTTTGCAATGATATTAACCCATTATGCCTAAGGCGCCGTCAACCGCCTCCTCTATCGACGTCAGCTTTCTCGGCACCGGCGACGCCTTTGCCAGCGGCGGTCGTCTACAGTCCGGGTATCTGCTGACCGCCAACAATTACCGCGTCCTGATGGAAGCCGGGCCGACGGTGCTGCCGGCGCTGAAGCGCTCGCGTATCCCGCCCGAGGATATCGACCTGATTCTCATCAGCCATCTGCACGGCGACCATTTCGGCGGACTACCCTTTCTCATTCTCAACTATCTGTGGGAAAATCCGCCGTCCAAGCCTATTACAATCGCCGGACCGAAGCATCTCGAAGAGCGCACCTGGCGGCTCTTTCGCACGATGTTCCCCAATTCCGGCGCCGACGCGGAACGGGTGCGACGCCAATTGCGCTTCGTGGTGCTGGAACCGGGTGACAATCGGCGGCTGGGCAGGATTCGCGTCGCGGCTATCCGCACACCGCACATGCGGCGCGAAGCCTCGCTCGCTCTGAAGCTCACCTTCGACGGCAAGACCATCGTCTTCTCGGGCGACAGCGGATGGACCGAAGACCTGGTCGCGTTCGCCGCCGGCGCCGATCTTTTCATGTGCGAATGCACCTATTTCGAGAGCAGCCATCTCGACTTTCACATGAATTACCCCGAGCTTCAGCGTCAGCGATCGCGTTTTGACGTCGGGCGCATGATCCTCACCCACGTCGGGCGCGAGGTGCTCGGTCATCAGCACGAACTCAATATCGAGACGGCGAGCGATGGCATGACCCTGCAGGTCTGAACGGCGTGAGCGGGTAGCCCATCCACCCGCTTCCTGTCACCATTAGCCATTGCATACCGCCGCGGGAGGAATGCTCCGGATGGGAATCGCTGACGGCAAACGCGCCCTGATTGCAGGCGTCGCCAACGACAAAAGCCTGGCCTGGGCGATAGCCCAGGAACTGCACGCGCAGGGTGCCGAGATCGCGCTGACCTACCAGGGTGAGATACTCGAGAAGCGCGTGCGTCCGCTCGCCGAACAGATCGGCGCCGAGGTCGTCGGCGAGCTCGACGTCGGCAACGACGCCCATATCGACGCGGTCTTCGCCAGGCTCAAGGAGAAGTGGGGCGGACTCGACCTGATGGTCCACGCGATCGCCTTCGCTGAACGCGAGGACCTCCGCGATCGTTTCTTGCGCGTGAGCCGCGCCAACTTTGCCAAAGCGCTCGATATCAGCGCCTACTCGCTGGTCGCGATGGCGCGGGCGGCGGAACCGCTGATGGAAGCGCGCGGCGGCGGCGCCATCGTCACCCTGAGCTACCTCGGATCCGTCCGCGCCATCCCCAATTACAATGTAATGGGCGTCGCCAAGGCGGCGCTCGAAGCCTGCGTCCGCTACCTCGCGCTGGACCTCGGCCCAAAGAACATTCGCGTCAATGCGCTGAGCGCGGCGCCGGCACGGACCCTCGCCTCGTCCGCCATCGCCGGCTATCACTCGATGGCCCATTTGGTGGACGAACATGCGCCGCTCAAGCGCGCGATGCGCCCGGACGAAGTTGGCAAGATGGCGGCGGCGCTGCTGAGCGATCTCTCGTCCGGCGTAACGGGTCAGACGGTCTATGTGGATATGGGCTACAATATCGTCGGTTTGTGAGCAGATCCGGTCAGTTCGCGATGCGCCTTCAGCAACTGTAAATCGCCGCATCCGGGGCTGTCGTGACGGCTCGGGCGAGGGCGTGGTCCGCGGCCACTGATTTGACACTGCCGCCGTCAAGTGGTTGAAGCGAATCAAGGAGAGAACGCGATGGCTATCATTCCGGTTCCCCAGCTATCCGATAATTACGCCTATCTGGTGGTTGACGACGCGACCCGGGAATGCGGTGTCGTCGATTGCGCCGAAGCCGATAAGGTGCTGGCGGCCGTCCGTCAGCATGGTCTGAAACTCACGACGGTGCTGCCGACCCATTATCACTTCGATCATGTCGGCGGGAACGAAGATCTCGTGAAAGCGATCCCCGGCCTGCGGGTTTACGGCGCACGCGGCGAGCATGGGCGCATTCCCGCACAGACCGATGAGGTTGATGACGGCGATACGGTCGCGGTCGGCACTTTGCGCGGACGGGTGATCGGTATCCCCGCGCATACCAACGGCCATATCGCCTATTACTTCCCGCAGCTCGAGGCCGTTTTCACCGGCGACACCCTGTTCATCGCGGGATGCGGCCGCGTGTTCGAGGGCAAGGCGCAGACGATGGTCGAATCGCTCGCCAAGCTGGCCGCTCTTCCGGATACGACGCAGGTGTATTGCGGCCACGAGTACACCGAGAAAAATCTACGTTTCGCGTTGACGCTCGAACCCTCAAACCAGGCCTTGAAGGATAAGTACGAATGGACGCGGCAGATTCGCGCCGAGGGTAAATACTCGATCCCTTCCACCATCGGTCAGGAAAAGCAGTTCAACCCCTTCCTCCGCACCGATAGTCCCGAGCTTCGCGCGAGCCTTAAGAAACTTGATCCCGCGCTTGGCGACGACCGTGTCGCGATCTTCGCCAAGGCGCGCGAACTCAAGGATCGTTTCTGAGAGCTTAAACGCGCGCGGGAAGCCTTATGCGGCGGGGCTGGGCAGCTCGATGCCCGGCCCTGACCTGCTCCGGCGCCGGCGCTGCCGTCGCGGCATCGGCCGCTTGACGCGATGCTTACATTAAGCTCATGAAATCCCGACTGCGCTTGGTCAGCAACTCCGTTGGCGCTTCGCAAGGCGTCCCGCCCGAACATCCGGACGACCGCGAAGAGGAAATCTTCGACGCTTACTCCCGCGCCGTCATCCGCGCCGCCGAGACCATCAGTCCGGCAGTCGTTTATATAGAAGTGGCGCATCGCGCGGGCGCAGGACCCGCCGCCCGCGGCGGCAGCGGATCAGGCTTTATCTTCACGCCGGACGGCTATGTTTTAACCAACAGCCACGTGGTTCACGGCGCCATCGCGATCCATGCGACACTCAACGACGGCCGTCGGTTCCCGGCTCAGTTGATCGGTGATGATCCGGCGACGGATATCGCCGTGGTGCGGCTTACCGCCAATGGCCTTCCCGCGGCGCCACTTGGCGACTCGCAGAAGATTCGCGTTGGACAACTGGTCGTGGCGATTGGGAATCCTTACGGGTTCCAGTGCACGGTCACCGCCGGCGTGGTCAGTGCCCTTGGGCGCACGTTGCGCTCGGCTTCGGGCCGCCTTATCGACAACGTGGTACAGACCGACGCATCGCTTAATCCCGGCAACTCCGGCGGGCCGCTGGTGGATTCTCGCGGACGCGTAATCGGCGTCAACACGGCAACGATCATCCCGGCTCAGGGGCTCTGTTTCGCGATCGCGATCAACACAGCGAAACTGGTGGCCGCGCAATTGATGCGTGGCGGCCGCGTCGTCCGCGCCTATATCGGTATTGCGGGACAGAATACTCAACTGCCGCGCCGCGTGGCGCGTTTCCATGGACTGGCCACCGCCGCAGGCGTGATCGCCGTGAGCATCGAGCCGCATAGCCCTGCCGCTCGATGCGGTTTGCAGCCGGGCGACACGATCGTCGCGCTCGGTGCCACACCCATCACCGGCATCGATGATCTCCAGCGCATCCTGACCGGCGACTGCATCGGCACGACGGTCCCGATGACGGTCCTGCGCGGCGTCGAGAAATTGACGCTTTCAATCGTTCCCGCAGACTCGTCGCGCCAGGATGCGAACGAGACCGTGGAATCGTCGTACCGCTGAGAAGCTGATCGGCCGGCTCGGCGCGGCGTTCAGGGCAAAGGTTCGACCACGGCTGGCAATTCAATTGCCTTGGTTAAGTATTATGGAGAAGCGTGCTATAGTCCGCTCGCCGTTACCGTCTGGCCGGCTTCGGCGAGATCACGACTGCAGGAGGACAACATGCGCAACATCTCGAACCGCTCACTTATCATCGGCATCGCGTTGAGTATCGCGCTGATAGCCTTTACTCAGGGACCTCGCGCTTACGCCGCGGCAAGCGCCAAAGACCAGATAAGCGACGTCGAACATAAGCTTATCGCCGCGACCAGCGCCGACGAAGCGATCAAATATTACGACGCGACCGACGCCGATGTGTTTGATTTTTCCGGCCCTCCGCTCGAGTACCAGGGCACCGACGCGGTCCATACCGACTTCAACAATTTCTTCAGCAACGCCAAGGACGTCAAAGGCGAGTTCAAGGAGTTGGTGATCGTTACCGACGGTCGGATGGGCATGGCGCGCAGCCTGCAGCACTTCACCTGGACCGGCAAGGACGGCAAACCGGCTGAAGCCCTCATTCGCGTCACCGACGTGCTGAAGAAGGAACCGACCGGATGGAAGATCATTCACTCCCATATCTCGGTTCCGGTCGATCCCAAGACCGGTCAGGGCCTGCTGAACCTCAAGCCTGGACAGGGCGCTTAGGGTAGATTCATAGCGCGCCCCTTCCGGCTGGAAGGGGCGCGACCGCCGCTGTTCGCTTTACAGCGCAATCTTGCCGAGCCGCTCGAGCTTCGCGCGCCAGTCGCCGACGCCAAACAGCGGCTCGATCGCGCTTACCTCAACGATCCGTCCAACACCGAGTTCGTCCATCTGCCCGATCAGTTCCTGGACGCGCGCGCGGTCGTCCGGCAGCGAGACCATCGCCGTGACGTCGAGCTTGCTGAAATTGCGCCCGACCTTGTCGCATTCCTCCCGGAGTTCGGCCAGCTTGCGGCGCAGGTAATCAACGGCCTTGTCGGTTTCGAAGCAGACCGGATTGTAGCCGTCGCCCCATCGCGCGACCCAGCGGAGCGCGCGTTTGTCGGTGCTGCCGATAAGGATCGGCGGACCGGGTTGCTGCACCGGCTTCGGATTCACCACGATATCGTCGAAGTTGACCCACCTGCCGTGGAAGGAAGCGGCGGGCTTGCTCCACAGCTCGCGCATCGCCTGAACATGTTCCTCGGCCTGGCTCCAGCGATGGTCGAAATCTGACCCGAGGGGAATTGCCGCCTCGCGCAGCCATCCGGCACCGACGCCCAGAATCACTCGACCGTTGGTCAGTCTATCGAGCGTCGCGACTCTTTTCGCCGTCGGCAGCGGCGGATGCTCGGGAGCGAGCAGCACCGACGTGCCGATCCGGAGTCGCTGCGTGGTGGCCGCAGCCATCGCGAGCACGATAAACGGCTCAGGAAAATGTGCGTAATGGTCCGGGATACGCCCGCTGCCGATGGGGAATTTGGTGGTCGGATGTCCATGAAACAGCATGTGATCGCCGACCCATACCGACTCGAGTCCCATCTGCTCGCATTCACGCGCGAAATCGCCGGGATTCGGGGCGCTGTCATCGACACGTTTGTAGATCATCGAAATGCCGATTTTCATGGTGAGACCTCCCGTGACCAGTCGCCGCCGATTCTGGCACGTCTCTCAAGAATCCGGCAAAGGAACGCGTTTTCGTGCAGTTTCCGTCGACTTGCGATATCTGTGGTGACATCACCTGACGGAGGCAATCGCGATGGGACGGCTCGACGGCAAGATTGCTTTAATCATGGGCGGCGGTGCCAACGGTCCGCCCAATCACGGCGAAGAGCTTTCAATCGGCAACGGTCGCGCAACCGCCATCGTCTGCGCGCGTGAAGGCGCGACCGTGATGGTCGCTGATCTGAATCCGGTCCTGGCCCATGAAACCGCCGCGGCGATTCGTGCCGAGGAGGGCCGCGCGGATTCCACGCACGCCGATGTCGCCAAAGAGGAGGATTGCCGGCGCGCCGTCGAGGAAACCGTGCGCCGTTTCGGCGCGATCCATCTGCTGGTCAACAATGTTGGTATCGCCATCGGCCGGTCGCTGTTGAACACCACGACCGACGAATTCAATACGATGTACGAAGTCAATCTGCGCAGCCATTTCCTGATGATGCGCCTGGCGGTGCCGGAGATGATCAAGTCCGGCGGCGGCGCGATCGTCAACATCTCTTCGGTCGCCGCCCTGCTTTCCGGCGGCGGGATTGCGTACGAGGCCACCAAGGCCGCGCTGCTCGGCCTGTCGCGATCGGTCGCGGTGCGCTACGCCCGCGACGGTATCCGCTGCAATACAGTGCTGCCCGGACTTATCAACTCCTCGATGGTGCGGCGCGAGATCGGCGATCGTGAAGCGCGTGTCGCCCCGCGGATCCCAATGGGCCGGCAGGGCACGCCCTGGGAGGTCGCCAAAGCCGTCGCCTTCCTGCTCTCCGACGACGCCTCGTACATCACCGGCACGACGCTTATCGTCGACGGCGGGTTGACCGGTGGCGAAGGTATCCGCCGCACGCGTACGCCGGCCGCGTGACGCGACGCTGCGGTATCATCAAGTCCCAGGAGCGGCGACACCAACTTCTTTAATCCAGCGGGGCTGGAGTCGCGGCCGTCCGCCGCTTTCGCCCTCGACGCGCAAACCCGTTACTATCAGTCGCGTGTGGCAGCCGGTCCAAGGGGATCTCAAACCATGATGCAACTGTTCAGCTTCGCGACCAGCCCTTATGCCCGCAAAGTGCGGATCGTCCTTGACTACAAAGGCGTGCCGTACGAGTCGTGCGAGCGATGCTACTCGCTCGACCGCAAACCGGATCTCAAGGACGCCAGCCGCCGCGCCGAAGTGCCGGTGCTCGTGCTCCCGGACCATCGCGTGATTTACGATTCCACCATCATCTGCGAATTCCTCGAACAGGTGTATCCGGATCCACCGGTGTTTCCCAAAGACGCGTTCGAGCGCGCCCGGACGCGCATGATCGAAGACCTCTGCGACCGCACCTTTGATGCGATCGGCTTCGGCTACTACTTCGCCATCCTGCGCAAGGACGCGCCCGAATCGAGCGCGATGCAGGAAGCGGCGAAGACCGAGTGCCGCGCCTTGGTCGAACGCCTCGAAGGCGAACTTGGTGAACGCGCGTTCTTTGGTGGTGACGCGCCCACGCTCGCGGACTTCGCAGCGATCACCCACGCCCCACTGGTGCGCGCGATGCGCCTCGACACCGCTAATCTGCCGGGTTTTAACGGTTGGCTCGATCGCATGCGCAAAATTCCGGCGGTGGCGGCGGACCACGATCGCGCGGCCAAAGCGTGGCAGGGCAAACATAACCTTGCCGCCGAGTTCGAAGGTCCCGACGGCCGCATCCATTGGCGCGACAGCCGCCTCGAATGGCCGATCCGTCAGGGTTTTATCGACCTGATCGCGCGCGAATATCACGCCGGCAGGATGATGTTTCCGCCTCAGGCCGCCTAGATCCCCACGGTGATCGAGCCCACCGCGGGCATCTGGGCGCTAAGCGCGGCGGCCACCGCAGGAATCATCGTCCGTCCGTTCGCCTGGCCGGAGTGTATCTGGCCGCTGATCGCCGCCGTGGTGCTGGTGACGGGCGGCCTGCTCCCGCCGCACGCGGCCCTGCGCGGAATCGCCAGGGGAGGCGATGTCTATGCCTTCCTGCTTGGCATGATGCTTCTTGCCGAGCTGGCGCGCGAGGAGGGCTTGTTCCACTGGCTCGCTGTGCATGCCACCAGACTGGCGAGAGGATCCCCGACACGTCTGTTTGCCTTGATTTTCGCCGTCGGCACGCTGGTCACGACCTTTCTCTCGAACGATGCGACGGCCGTGGTGCTGACGCCGGCGGTGGCGGCGGTGGTGCAGGTGGCTGAGGTGAGCCAGCCTTTGCCCTACCTCCTTATCTGTGCCTTCATCGCGAACGCCGCAAGTTTCCTCCTGCCCATCTCGAACCCCGCCAACCTGGTCATCTACGGCAGCCGCCTGCCGTCGCTGTTCGAGTGGCTGCCGCGCTACACGCTGGCGTCGGGGTTGGCGATCGCCGCAACCTATCTCGCGCTGCGCTTTACGCAAAGGAACGCGTTGCGCAACGCGGTCGCGATCGATCTCGAGCTGCCCGCGCTCCGCCCCGGCGCCGTACTGACGGCGGTCGGAATCACGGCGACGGCGGCGGTGCTGATGGTCGCCTCGGCGTATGGATCGCAACTGGGCCTGCCGACGCTTTTAGCGGGCCTCGCGACTTCTATCATGGTGCTGCCGCGTTCCGAGACAAACCTCGCCACCCTGCTGAAGGCGCTCTCGTGGAATGTCCTGCTCCTCGTGGCCGGCCTGTTCGTGATCGTCGAGGCGCTCGACCGCACCGGAATCACCGGCCATCTGGCGAGACTGCTCGGCAGTCTGGCGGCGCGTTCAGCGGCGCCAGCCGCGTGGGTTTCAGGCATAAGCCTCGCCCTGGGTTCGAACCTGGTTAACAATCTGCCAGCGGGCCTGTTCGCCGGACGCGTGGCGGCAGCCGCTCATGCTCCCGAGGTGGTTCGCTGCGCCATCCTGATTGGTGTCGATCTGGGGCCGAATCTGTCGGTCACCGGGTCGCTGGCCACGATCCTGTGGCTCGGCGCCCTGCGCCGCGACGGCTATTGCCTTGGCGCCTGGCAATTCCTGAAGCTCGGCGCAATAGTGATGCCGCCGGCTCTGTTGACGGCGCTGCTCGCCATACTGGCGATCGGGTAAGCAATTCCCGAACTGCCGTCTGATAAGCTAGATTAGCGGTAACCTTCTTGGCGAGCTGCAAAACATGCCGGTCGAGTACATCCCGAGAACCCGCGAATTGTACAGGGACTACGCGCCCTATCGATGGGTGGTGAACACGGATACGCCGCCGTGGACGCCGCTTACCAGGCCGATCAGCCAGTGCCGGGTCGCGCTCATCAGTTCCGGTGGAATTCTCTATCGCGACCAGCCGCGCTTCCATCGCGAAGACGCCACCTATCGGGAAATTCCGAAGGACGCAGTCCAGGCCGATCTCGATGTCTGGCACTTCGGCTACCGCACCGCAGACGCGCGCGCGGATCACAACTGCGTCTTTCCGCTGGCGCGGATGCGCGAGCTCGAGGCCGACGGCACCATTGGCGAACTGGCTGATCCCGCTTACAGCTTCATGGGCGGGATCTATTCGGCGCGCAAAGTACGCGATGAGCTCGCTCCGCGGCTGGCCGACGAGTTGAAGCGACGGCGGATCGACGCCTTTTACCTGGTCCCTGCTTGACCCGTGTGTCATCAGTCCGTAGGACTGATCGCACGGGTGGTTGAGGCCGCCGGAATTCCGACTTTGTGTATGACGTCAGCGCTCGATATCACGCGCGCAGTGAACCCGCCCCGAGCCGTCTTCGTGAATTTTCCGCTCGGCCATCAGACCGGCAAACCGCATCAGCCGGATCTGCAGCGACAGATCGTTCGCGACGCGCTGCGGGCTTTTGAGACGATTCGCCAGCCCGGGACGATCGTCGAGTTGCCGTATGTCTGGGATCCGCAGGATCGCACTTGGGAGGAGACCGACTATACCGGGAATTTCCTCCCGCCTCGCCCCGAGAAGGAGGACGCCGACCGCATCGAGGCGGAGCGGCGCGCGCGGTTCGCCGAGATCAAATGACCCTCGAGCCGATCGACGCTGAACGGATTGGATTGAACGGATTGGGCTGAAAGGATTCGATTGATGCCTGGATTGGACGTGATCACACTCCTTGCCGTCGCCGAGTACCTGGTGCTGGGCGTGATGGTGGGACAGGCCCGGGGGCGCTACGGCGTGGCCGCGCCGGCGACGACCGGGGATCCAACTTTTGAACGCTACTTCCGCGCCCATCAGAATACGCTCGAGCAACTCGTGATCTTTATCCCGTCGCTGTGGATTTTTGCCCTATGGGTAAGTTTCTGGGCGGCCGTGATTCTCGGGCTGGCTTACGTTGCGGCGCGCGCGGAGTATGCCCGCGGCTATATTCGAGCGCCTGAACAACGTGCTATCGGCGCCCAGGTCTCAATGGCGATCAATGCGATCCTGCTGATCGGCGGACTTATCTCGACCTTCATTCACGCCTTGTGACCCGCGCAGATGCTCGCGGAAATGCCGGCTGAGCAGGCGCGTCGCCTGCTCGGGCGTATCCACGAGTGCGATCGGCGCGAAGACGCCGGCCGTGGGCACGAGATTGCGGCGGAAGCAATCGAAGAGCTTGCGCCAGCGCGCGCCGATCAATACGAGAGGACGCGGCGACAGCATCCGCAAGTGCAGCTCCTGCCAGGTGAATGTGACTTCGGCTAGCGTGCCGATCCCGCCTTCCATCGCGATATAGCCGTCGGCCCGATCCACCAGCCAACCAAAACGTTCGTAAAAATTCGCCGTGCGGATCTCATCCATCACGAAGCGGTTAACGTTGTCCTTGAACCGCCCCATCGTCACCCCAACCACATGCGCGCCGGTCTCATGCGCGCCGCGACTGACCGCCTCCATGACTCCCCGGTAACCGCCCGTCATCAGATTGAAGCCCGCATTGCCCAGCAGCCGGCCCAGTTCGAGCGCGTGCGCATAGAGCCGCCCGCCCGGACGCGCCTGCGAGCTCCCGAACACGGTCACCAGGGGACGAAAATGATAGCCCGCAACTTCCGGCAGCGTGCTCGATCCGGCGCCATTGCGCGCGAGCGAGCGACCAGTGGAAGCAACCACCACCCGCGAACGATTACCCATAAGTGCTAACTGAGTTAATCCTACGTCGTTGGGGGCAAAAGGTCATCACGGTCGCTTCCGATCATGGCGGCAACGTCAGCTTGCCGAGGATCGCGCTCTTCGAGGCGCCTGTCACCGACGGAATATTGCCCGCGAGCCCCCGCAGCATCTGATAGCCGAGAATGGCGAAGGCTGCAGCTTCAAGGGCGTCACCATTGATGCCCAATTGCGCGGCCGTCAGAACCTCGATTCCCTTTAACTCGGCAGCGATCATCCGGAGCAGGGTCGGATTGTGGGCGCCGCCGCCCGTAACGATAAGCTCATCGACCGGACCCAACGGTACGACGAAGCGCCGAATTGCCTCCCCGATCGAGCGCGCGGTCAAGGCGCTCAGCGTCGCGACCAGATCCTCACCGGCGACTCCGGAGGCCTCCGCATACTTCATCACGTCCGCAAGATAGGTCGGCCCGAATTCTTCCCGACCGGTTGACTTGGGCGGCCGCCGGCGGAAGTAGCGATGACGCATCAGCCGGTCGAGCAGCGCCGGGTTCGCGATACCGCGTGCGGCCATGCGCCCGTTGCGATCCATGCGCGCGCGCCCGTCGGTAAGCCGGGCCGCAAGGGCGTCGATCAGACCATTGCCCGGGCCCGTATCAAACGCGATGATCCGCCGATCCCCCGGTGCGGCGCGCGGCGGCAGGTAGGTCGCGTTGCCGATTCCGCCGATATTCTGCACCACGCGCCCGCGGCGGCGATCGCCGAACAGCCACAAGTGCGCGAGCGGCGCGAGCGGCGCACCCTCGCCGCCCAGCGCGAGATCCATCGGGCGAAAATCTGCGACTACCGGTACCCCCGTCAGTGCCGCGATTTCGGCCGCCTCGCCCAGTTGCAGGGTGGCGGGAGTTTCGCCGCGCCGCACACGGCCGGGCGGCAGATGGTAGAACGTATGGCCGTGCGATCCGACGAACGAAATTCGGTTCATCGGTACGTTCGCTGCCGCCGCGATCTTTATCGCACTCCGGGCGAACGCCCGTCCAAGCTCGACGTTCAATTGCGCGATCTCCGCGGTGCCGACCGCGTCCCCCGCTGACGCCCTCAAAAGACGCTCGCGCAGCGCGTGGGAATACGGAAAAGACTCATAGGCCTCCACCGCGAGCGGCGGCGTCCGCCGCTCGTCCAGCCTAACTATCGCGGCGCTGATCCCATCGTGCGAGGTTCCTGAAATGAGACCGATCGCGCGATAGGGCGGCGCTCCTTCAAGCCCCAGCCGAACAAGCTTCTTCAAACCTTGTCCTCGTCATCTGACCGCGCCCGATGAAGCCTGGCGTAGGCCTGCGCTGGGAAAAGCAATTGCCATGCGGACGGCAGCTCCAGATGCGCCTCAGCCTCCCCGAATTGCGGACGAATCAGTTCCTTGTGCCCGCGATGCCATTGCACCAGGAGCATCTGATGGCCGACCTGGCGCCCCGTCCGCGGGTCAACTGCGTAGTCACCGAAGAGCGTTCGGGTCTTAAGCCCGACAAGCGCAGCCCTCAGCCGTGCGGATTCCAGCGATTCAGCCGCAGTCACGGCCGCAGTCACGATCAGTGCTGCGGCATAGCTTTGCGCAGCCGGATAATCGCATTCGCCGACCAGACCGCGCAGGCGGCGGGCAAATTCCGCCGGCGCGGGGCCGAGCCCAGGCCGAATATCCGCCTCGGGTTCCCATTGGCTGGTCCCCACGATACCCTCGGCCGCCTCGCCCAGATCGGTGCGGAAGCGGGTGATGCCGGCGGCAACGCATCCCAATACGGGAATCGATAACTCCGCGCCCGTCGCCACGCGCATCATCGCGAGATCATGTTCGTAGGAACCCGCGCTCACGAAAGCATTGATTCGGTTGCGGCGAAGCGTGCGCACCAGCAGTTCCGGGGTATGCTCGGCGTCAAATCGGCCGCGAAATTTCACGCGCAGCCGCACGCCGTGGAGCCGCATCCGGCGGCGCGTCGCCGCGGTTTCCGCACCGGCGGCGATCGCCTCAGCGAAGGCCGTGCCTGACGAGGCGATCGCGAGGCGCTTGCGCCAGAACTTGAGCGTCGCCAGCAGCTCGATGAACCTGACGAGGTAATCACTCGCCGGACTGAGCACGCTGATCGTCATCGCCGACCCATCCTGCACGCGGTCGGCGGCGCCACCATGATTGAGCAGCGGCCGCTGCGCCTGCTCGGCGATCGTCGCAGCCGCGCGCGTGAGCGAGCTCGAATAGGGACCGAGCAGAAGGTCGGCGCGCCGGCCGAAGCATAACTCGCGGTAGATCTCGCGCACCCGCTCGACACGGCTTTCATCGTCGAAGCACTCGAGGATGACCCGTCGGGCGCCATCGGCGACACGGATACCGCCGTTGGCGTTAACCTCCTGAGCCCACAGGCGCAGCGCAGCTTCAGCCTGACGACCCATCGGCGCGTACCTGCCGCTGAGCGACAGCGAGAGACCGACGGTCAGATCGCGCTTCATCGTGCTGCGTCCGCGATCTCAGCGAGGCCGTCGCGAATCACAACCAGGCCCTCACGGTTGGTGGTCGCGAAGGAATAGCGCCGTTTGCGCTCGGCGCCCTCGAGCGGCCAAATCGCGGTCGTCACCGTCTCACCGGGAAAGACCGGCCGCGCAAAGCGCGCTGCGACGCGTTCGAGCCGGGCCGGATCGCCGGCGCCGACATTATCGACGAGCGCCCGCACGGCAAATGCCATCGTACAAAGTCCGTGAACGATAATTCCCGGCAAACCCGCCATCCGCGCCACGGCCGGATCGGTGTGAATCGGATTGCGGTCGCCGGAGGCCTCGGCATAGCGCAGCGTCTGATCCGGATCGATCACTTCGGTCACCTCGGCGATTGGCGCCGTGACCTGAACCGGCGCCGCGCTCTCTCTGCCGCGCCGCTCACCCCCGCGCCGTCCGCGAATCAGCGCGCTGAACCATGACTGATTGAGCAGCTCGCCGCGCCGGTCCGACGCCGTCAATTCAACCGTCAGAGCCTCACCACCAGCCGCTTTTTCGATCGCGGTTATCGTCGCCGCCGCGGTAATCTCATCGCCCGGTTGGATCGGACGGTAAAAGCGCATCTCCTGTCCGACGTGAAGCAGACGCAGCAGGTCGGCGTGAAGCTCCGGATCGGTCAGGGCCGCGATCAGCGGCACCCAGGCAACCACCGCGGCGAACATCGGCGGCGCGATCGCGCGCGTGTCGCCCGTTGCAAAATAACGCGGATTCACGTCGTTGCAGGCCCGCGCATAGGCCGCTATCGCCTCGCTCGTGACCACCATATCGGGGCCGCGATACTGCCGGCCCACGCATGATCGGTTCAGCGACATCTGCGTTGCGGCCCTTCAGTCAACTTCGCAGCCACCGATAAACACCGCTTTCAACTCTAGTCGCCGACCGAGGAGGATCAAATCCGCGCGCGCACCGGGCGCTATCCGCCCCCGCTCCTTCCGGCCGAGAACCCACGCCGGCGACGCCGCCGCCATCGTGGCATAGGCGAATTGATCGAAACCGGCGCCGCCGATCACCTTTGACAGAAAATGCAGTCCGTCCAGCATGTTGATGGTGCTGCCCGCGAGCGTGCCGTCGGCGAGCCGCGCAGCCCCGTCACGCGCCGTAACGCCATCGGCCGGCTGACCGAAGAGCATCGCCGTCGCGTTTGCGCCGCTCAGCGCTATGCGATCGGTCGTAACCACCAGCCCGCGCGGACCCCGGGCGCGATAAAGGAAGCCGTAAACACTCGGATGCAGATGCACGCCGTCGGGTATGAACGCCGCCCGGGCAGCCGCAGGACCCAGCGCTGCGCCCGCGATACCGGGATCGCGATGATGCAGCGGACGCATCGCGTTGAACGTATGGGTAAACATCCGCGCCCCCGCTTTCACCCCCGCCAGCGCTTCATTATAACTCGCGTCGCTGTGGCCCAGGGAAACGGCAATCCCTCGCGCCCGGAGACGCCGGATGGTCGCGACCGCGCCGGGAACTTCGGGCGCGAGCGTAATCAGGCGGAGCGTCTTGAGCCGCAGCACGCGCTCGACGGCTTCGCCCTGTGCGGCCATGGTCATGGGCGGATGCGCCCCGCGGCGCTGCGCCGAGATGAACGGCCCTTCGAGATGCATCCCGAGAATCTCCGCGCCGGCCTCGCCGGGGCGCCGCGCGCGCCGCAATTCACGCTGCGCCTTCATCGCCGCCGCGATCCGCGTATCGCAGCTTTCGATCTTTTCGAGCGGTGCGGTAATCACCGTCGGCAGCCAACCCGTAACCCCCTCACCGGCGAGTCGTCGGGCGAGCTTCACCAAATCCTCGGCCGTCGCCGACATCACGTCGATCCCCCATCCGCCGTTGACCTGAAGGTCGATGAAGCCCGGGAGAATCGAATCGCCCCGACCGCGCCGCACGGATTCAATCGCGCGGATCTGACGGTCAAAGCTGACGCCGACCTGCAGGCCGTCGCCAATTCCGCCTGAAAGTGTCCTTACCGTCGAAACGGCCCGCGTCGCCTAACTGGCGCGATACTTCTCGGCCAGCAGCCGCGAAAAGCGCGGCAGATAGATCAGATCGAACGTCTCGTCCTTGCCGGGAAACATCGCGAGCGCCGCCGCCTTCAGCCCGCGCACGTGCTCCCAGGCATCATCCAGCGTCATCGAATCATCCTGCGCGATAGTGGCGAAGATCAAATCGACCAGAAAGCGCAGGCGACGGATCATCTTGTTCTCGTGCGCGATGCGCGCCGCCATCTCTTCATCGTGCATGAAGGGCAATATACCGCAGCCGCACGGACCTGTCGCGCGAACCTTTTGTGCTAGAGTAACCCGCGATGTCCGGCATGAGCAGCGTACCGCAGAATCCACTTCGCGGCAGTTTTATCTATCTGGCTAACGCCGTCGGGGATCTGCGCGGTCAGTGGCGGGTGTTGGCCGCCGTGCTGGCGCCGCTGGTGCTGCTCACGGCTCTCTGCTTCCTTCCCGACGCCTTGAACCTGCAGCATGCGCTCGCGCAGCAATTCATCCCGGGCGCGCGTCATGTCGGCTATTTCTTCGCCCAGGACCCCTACACTCCCTCGGCCGCGGCATCCCGACCGCTGATTCCGTCGTGGGCGGTGCTAACGCTCGACCTGGTCGGTCTGCTCGGAGCGCTTGGCGGACATCTGCTGGTGCTCTGTTTGATTCGCCGACGCCGGAGTGGATCAACCGATCCGCAAATCGCCAACGAGGCGCTGGCGACCTGGCGCGAAGCGTTGAAGATCACCCCGGCGTTCTTCTGGGTCGGCCTTCTCCAATTCGGCTTTCCGTTCCTCGCTCTGGCGTTGTGGCGCGCCGAGGTCGTGGTCGATTCATGGCGGCTCGCGCTGCTGGTCGATATCTTCGAGCTGGCGATGCTGATTTTGGGCGGTCTCCTCGTGCTGTGGCTGTTCTTCGCCGAATACGCCCTCGTCTTCGACGAGAAGCACAGCTTCCATGCCCTTCTGTTCAGCCGCGACCTGATGCGCAAGCGCTTTTTCCGCGTCGCGACGCGGATCGTGGTCTTCTCCGCCGTCTGGTCGGGTTACGAGTCCTGGGCCGCGGCGCTGTTCGCGATCGTGAGCCGAGTCGTGGGACCCGTCAGTTTTCTCACCGGCTACTTCTGGAGCTGCTTCTTCATCGTCGAGCTCGCCGCCGTCGCGGTCACCTATATGCTCGGCGCCTTCTTCGTGTTCGCCGGTGCGCGCCTTTATCGCGATCTGGTAGTCTCGGCCGAAGCGACGCCGATGACCTCGCCGAAGGAGCTGCCGACCGCACTCACGAGCGCCTGATCAGGCGCCGCTCGCCAGGCGGGCGAGCGCGCGCACCGTCACCTGCAGCGGCGGCAGACCGATCGCCGGCAGACTTCGCAAATCCCGCATCAGTTGGCTGATCTCGCCGGCGCGCCGCGCGCCGCGGGCGTCGGCCTCGCGATGGTCGGCCTCCCCCCGCTCCGCGAAGGCGGCGCAACAGAGCTGGCTGCGCGCCCAGGTGAGCTCCGCCCGCAGATCGCGGACCGCGCGCCGCTCCCAGCGGTCCTCGGTGCTGATCGCGTCGAGCGCATTTTCGATAAGGCTGAACTCGAACTTGCGCTCGAGGCCGAAGTAGATTTCGGCCATCGCCACCGGATTCGCGCCGCGCTCGAAAGCGAGACTCAGCACGTTCAGCAGATGACCGGCAAAGCTCAGCCGGGAGAGCTGCAGCGCGAGCTCCTCTTCATGGACGACGTTGCGCATCTCCCGGTACGCGAGCTCGAACCGTTCGCGTTCGCCATCCATCAGCGCGTGTTCAAAATGTCCCACCAGATCATCGAAGGCGGGCTTGAAACGCGCGACCGTAGCACTGATTTCCGCCGCCGTCTCACCGCGGAACAGCGCCCACGCGCAGGCCTGGCGGGTCGGCCGCGCGAGACCGCGAAAAGCGCCGATCTCCTCGTCGGCGCCGAGCTTTTCGCTGCGATCATGCAGACTGCTGACCCGCGCGCGCAGATCCAGGATACCCGAGGCGATGAGCCATGAGCGGATCGCGTCTTCGATTTCCACGCCGAAGTCGCGCTCGAGGTTGAAGATGAACACTGAACCCATCAGGTCCACCAGCTCGTTGACCACGCGGGTCGCCACGAGCTCGCGCCGCAAACGATGATGCGGCAGATCGCCAGCAAAGGCGCGGGCGATCGCGAGCGGAAAGTAAGGATGCAAAAAGCGGCGATCGAGGTCGGGATCGTCAATCAGCCGCGAATTGAGCAGCCGATTGCTCAAATCGATCTTGGTGAAGGCCGTGACCAGCGCCAGTTCCGGGCGCGTCAGGCCGGGGAAATGCGCGCGCCGCTCCTGCAGCTCCGCCGCCGGCGGCACGATCGCCTCGGGCAAGCGGATCACGCCGCGCTGCTCGAGCGCGGTGACGTGCTCCCGATAGACCATCAGCTCGGTCCGGCTCCGCCGCTCCTCCAGCGTCAGCAGGAGCGCCTGATCGCGATTATCGCGCAGCACGTCGGCCGCGACCTCGGCGCCGGCGTCGGCGAGGATCCGATTGCGTTTGGTCTCGCTGATCTCGCCGCGCGCCACGGCGGGCTGCAGCAGAATCTTGAGGTTGACCTCATGGTCGGACATATCGACGCCGGCCGAATTGTCGATCGCATCGGTGTTGATACGACCGCCGCCGAGGGCATATTCGATGCGCGCCTTCTGGGTGAAACCCAGGTTCCCGCCCTCGACCACAATCCGGCAGCGCAACTGCGCCGCCGCAATCCGACAGGGATCATTAGCGTGGTCGCCCACCTCGGCATCGGTCTCGTCGCTCGCCCGCACGTAGGTGCCGATTCCGCCGTTGTACAGCATATCCACCGGCGCGCGCAGGATCGCCTGCACCAGGTGTTCAGCATCCAGTTCGCTCTCGTTGCAGGCCAGCGCGCGCCGCGCCTCGACGCTCAGTTGGATGCGCTTCTGGCCGCGACGATAAACCCCACCGCCCGGGCTGATCAGCGCCGGATCATAGTCCGACCACTGCGAGCGCGGCATCTCGAACAGGCGCTTGCGCTCGGCGAAACTGCGCTCCGGATCAGGATCCGGATCGATAAAGATGTGGCGATGATCGAACGCCGCGATGAGCTTGATCCGGGTCGAGAGCAACAGGCCGTTGCCGAACACATCGCCCGACATGTCGCCGATCCCGATCATCGTAATCGGCGCGCCGCGATCGGGGTCCCGGCCGATCTCGCGCAGATGTCGTCGCGCCGACTCCCACGCACCGCGCGCGGTAATCCCCAGTTGCTTGTGGTCGTACCCATGCGCGCCGCCCGAAGCGAACGCGTCGCCGAGCCAGAACTCGCGCTGTTCGGCAATACTGTTGGCGAGGTCGGAAAAAGTCGCCGTCCCCTTGTCCGCCGCAACTACCAGATACGGTCCGTCATCGTCGTACACCTTGACCCGCGGCGGATGCACCACCTGGCCGTTGACGATATTATCGGTCAGATCAAGCATGCCGTTGATGAGCGTGGTGTAGGCCGACTGCGCCGCCTGCGCGTCGGGTGGGCGGCTGCCGCGCGGTTTGATGACGAACCCGCCTTTGGCGCCGGTCGGCACGATGATCGCGTTCTTGACCGTCTGGGTCTTCATCAGGTCGAGGATTTCGGTGCGATAATCGTCCAGCCGATCACTGTGGCGGATGCCGCCGCGCGCGATCCGTCCGCTCCGCAGATGGCATCCCTCCATCGTCGGCGAGTCGACGTGAATCTCGAACAACGGCGGCACATCGGGCAGCCCGGTGATTTGCCCGCTGGCGAATTTCAACGCGATATACGGCGCGCCGTCATCACGGAAAAAATTGGTGCGCGTCGTCGCCATGACCATCGCGAGTAGTTGGCGGGCCACCCGGTCGTCGGCGATGTTCTCGATGCTGGCGAGATGACCGAGATAGGCGCGGCGATGCTCTTCCACGGTTGCGGCGCTGCTTTCGCGGTCGGGATCGAAGCGCTCACGAAAAATCGCCACCAGATGCTGGGCCAGCGGCGGGCAAAGCAGCAGCGGTCGCCGCAGCGCCGGGCGCGCCGGCCCGAGCCGCATCTGGAACGCCGCCGCCAGATACGCACGCACCAGCGCCACCTCACGCCACGCCAGCGCGCCTTCGAGCACCAGCGCGTTCAGCACGTCATCTTCCGCGCGACCGGTACGAACCGCCACCAGAGCGTCGGCGATCAGGCCCGCGCCGGGCTTTCGGCTGAACGGCTGCCCATCCGTGGTGCTGATTTGAAACGACTGCACATGAGCGACCGACGGCGCCGCTTCACCACCCAGACGAAACTCGTGGGCCTCCTCCGAAATAACGCTGATGCCGAAGTTCTGCAGCATCGGAATCAGCTCCGAAAGGATCGGAGCTTCGCCCATCTCATACATGCGCAATTCGGCGCTTTGCCCATCGGCTGGCAGTCGCAGCTTCACGCTGAAGCGTTCCGGACCGCCGAGCCGCTCGATTTCCTCGATATCTTCGAGCGCCGTTTCCGCATCGACGCTCGAGCGATACTGCGGCGAGAAGGCCTTTTCCCAACGCGCGAACAATTCACGCCCGGCGACCGCCCCGTGACGCTCGAGCAGCCGTTCGCGCAGCAGCTCGTCCCAGCGCTGCGCCAGCCGCGCGACCTCGTTCTGCAGCCTTTCGACGGTCGCCGGCTCAGGCGGCGGCGCCGCGAAACTGAAGTGGAGTCGCGCCGTGTAGCCTTCGCCGAGCGCAAGATAGTAGTAAATCAGATTGCCGCCGAGCCCCTTACCCAGCGCCGCTTGGATCTTTTGCCGCACCTCGGCCGAGAAACTGTCGCGCGGCATGATCACGAGCACGTTGACGCTGCCGCGCGCCGTGTCGGACTCGAGCGACAGCCGCACTTCGTCTTCGTTCTCGGTATCGAGCACGGTGCGCAGTTGCTGGCGCAATTCGGCCGTGCGCGCCCGAAACAATTCTTCCTTGGGAAAGGAGTTGAAGGCCGCAACCAACGCCTTGTAATCGTGAGTGCGCGGCTTAAGGCCTTCGGCCGCGATCAGGTCGCGCAGTTTCGCGCGCAACAGCGGAATATGTTCCGCCTCCTCCGCGTAAGCCTTCGAGGTAAACAGGCCGACGAAGCGATCGAAACCGATCGCGCGACCCTTCGCGTCGCCGCGCCGGATCGTGACATCGTCCATCGGCGCGCGCCGATGAACCTCGGAGAGCGCGTGGGTCTTGCCGACGATTAGCGCCGACCCTTCAAACAGCAGCCGGCGCAGCGCGTCGTCCAGTTGTGTAATCGGCGTGGGCCGCGCGAAACGCGAGTTCTGATCCGCGCGCATCACGCCGAGGCCGGCACCGCTCTCGGTCGCGATTGCCGGTTGGCCGTCCAGCGGTTCGATCCGGTAGCGGCGGTAGCCGAGGAAAACAAAGCCGCCCTGCACCAGCCAGCGCAGGAAATCCCGCACTTCCACCAGTTCGCGCTGCGCCGCGGTCTCCTCGCAAATCTGCAGCGCGCGCGCCGTCATCGCCTCAAAATCGGCGGTTACCGCGATTACCTGACCGAGGATCCGCGCCAGGTCGCGCTCGATCTCCTGACAGGCCGCGTCGTCGGCCATCGCCTCCACCTCGGTATGCGTGAACGACTCGGCGTGCTCCGCCGCGCCGCCCTGCTCGAGCGTGAGCAACGCGCCGCTCGCGTCCCGACCCACATGAAACACCGGATGGAGCAGGACGCGCACGTCGAACTCGCGATGACGAAAATATTCGCGGATGCTGTCCACGATAAACGGACAATCCGCCATCATCGTCTCGACAATGATCAGGGCTTCCTCGCCGGGCGCCGCAAACGCGCGAACCTTCACCGGTTCGCTCCGCTGGCTGAAGAAATCGAAGGCATCGCCGGCAATTACCGCGCGCTTGGTTCGAGGGAACGTACTCTCGAGGTCGCTCGGCAAGCGCGCGAACAGGCGCTCGGCAAACAGGCTCAGACTGCGCGTCCGTTCGGCGCCCGGATGATTTCCCTGAGCCTGCTCGACAGGTGCGTTGTTGCTCACGCGATCGCTCCCTTCAGGATCCGAAGCCATGACCAATTATAATAAAAAATCCGGTGCGCTGATGGACCGCCTGCTGATCGAAACCATGACGCTCGGCCCTTACGGGATCGCGCGACTCGACGGGAACACCGTGATGGTCCCGCGGGTCGCGCCCGGCGATCTCGTCGAGGTCGAGATTGACGAGCTCAAGCGCTCGCATGCGCTTGCCCGGCTCGCACGAGTGGTTCAGCCGGGCCGCGATCGGCGCGCGGCACCCTGCCCCTATCAGGCGCAATGTGGCGGATGTGATTGGCAGCAGATCGCCTATGCCGCCCAGCTCGAATTGAAGAGTGCGCTGCTCGCCGCCGAGTTCCGCCGCGCCCTCGGTGTGCCGCTGCCGCGCGACGGACTCGTCCAGGCCGCGCCCGCCGAGTTCGGTTACCGCGCGCGCATCCGCCTCGGCGTCGGACGCAACGGCGAACTCGGCTATCACGAACTCTCCGGCAGACATCTGGTGCCGATCGCGAGCTGTCTTATCAGCGAAGTCGAGCTCACCCCCGCCGTGCCTCTTGCGCGTTTACTGCGGGGCAGTTGCCGGGAAATCGAACTGGTCAAAAAATCCGCGCAGGTGGTGCTGATCGCACGTCTCGCCCGGGGCCTCAGCGCGTCCGACCGCGCGTCTATCCGCCGGATACTGGAACAGGACGCCAATCTCGCCGGTGTTATCTGTAGCGGCGCACACGGTCGCGAGCTTATCGGCGACTGCGCGATCACGTTCAGCCCCGAGCCCGGATGCGACCTGACGATACCGGCCGATTGCTTCACCCAGGTGAACCGTCTGCAGAATCAACGCCTCGTCGCGACGGTAATGGAGCTCGCGCGTCCGGAAGCGGGTATGACGGTGCTGGATCTGTATTGCGGCGTCGGCAATTTCACTTTTCCGGCTACGCGTCGCGGCGCCACCGTGCTCGGCGTTGACGCCGACCCGATCGCTATCAGCGCAGCTCGCGCCAACGCCACGAGAAGCGGTCTGCCGGCGGAGTTTATCGCGATGCCGGCCGATGAGACTGCCGAGTTTTTGAAGCGAGCCCACTATCGCCCGGATATCGTCCTGATGGATCCGCCGCGCGGCGGCGCGGCGAAACTGCTGGACGCGCTCGCGCAGCTTCGCCCGACGCGCATCTTCTACGTCTCCTGCGAACCGCACACGCTGATCCGCGATCTTGCCCGTCTGCAGGCCCGGCAATATCAGATCACCCGGGTACAGGCCTTTGACCTGTTTCCTAACACCCATCACCTCGAGACAGTCGTCCAACTGGACCGCCTGTCCGCGTGATCGGCACCTTCGGCGGAGACGGCTTGACCTGCGACCCATCGTGTTTGATTGTGGTTTTCTGTCTAAAGAACTTTTTTCCCGCTTGAGCACGGTATTGACAATTCGCGAGGCGGGCGATTAGATGGCATCAGAATCCCGACCTTCCCATTCCCGCAGAGGAATTCCATGGCAGATCAGCCGAGCTCCTGCAAAGAAGTTTTTGAACAGATGCCGTCGCGACTCAACAAGGACGCGGCCAAAGGCCTCAACGCGGTCTACCAGTTTGACCTCTCCGGGGATGGCGGGGGCAAGTGGGCGGTCCTGATCAACAATGAGCAATGCCAGGTGCAGGAAGGCGCTCATCCGTCCCCCAACATTACTATTTCGATGGCCGCCAAAGACTATCTCGATATGATAGCCGGCAAATTGAACGGTCAGATGGCCTTCATGACGGGCAAGCTCCGCATCGCCGGTGACATGGGCCTGGCCCTTAGATTGCAGAACCTGTTCGCGTAATCTCAGACACTACCGCTACTTCCGACGTTTACCGCCGGTATCATGAACGCCCTCTCATCCACAGACCCCGTCGACTTCACAAGGTTCCTTACGGATAACGGACCGCTGGCGATCGCGGAGTCGCTTTAATTGATCGGTGTGCTGCTCATTCTGATTTGGATGGCATAAGCAAAGGGCTCGTTCCGATGTTCGCTTCCGGCGCTAGTGCCTGACTATGTCGTCCCCCTCTCTGCGCTATCGAGCGGGCAGCGCCCGGTCTTCTCAACCAGTCATCTTTTTTGCATTCCACAGCATTTACAACTGACCCCAAATAAACATTTCCTCTGTCTGATTGAAGGAGAACGATGAGCTTGCAGGAAGAGAACGGCCACCCGGCCGACGCTGAGGTCAACCAGACGACCGCCCACCAGAACGACTCGGTCGCCAACAAGTTGAGTCGCGAGTTGAGCAACTGGCGCCGACGTCGCTCTCACGGCCGTCCGGGTCGCGGTGAACGGCCCTCGGTGAACTTTCAGGCCGAAGCGGCACGCACCATCAAAGTTCGCGGCCACGAGACCTTGGTCATCCGTAAGCCGAAGAGTGGACTCAAGGCGCCCGGCGGCAGCAACGAACCGAAACCCTGAGACTCCCAGGCGACCACCAGGGGTCAGCCCGAGGAGGCGCTATACGGCCGTGGCGCGCAGCGCTTCGGCTCGGGTTGGCTAACGACGCTTTGGGCGAATCTATGAACGAAAAATCGTCACCGGCAACTGATTTGCCGCCTGCCGCGCCGGGTACAATGCCGCCAATCCGCACAATGCGATCGAAGCTGCCGCCACGATGACAAAACTGGTGGCGTGCGCGTCCACCGGCAAGGTCGGAATTCCGTATATTTTTTTCTCGATATGAATAAAATGGTAGTGCGCCAGCAGGAAGCAGCCGAGCGCGCCCATCAACAGTCCGGCCGCCGTCCCCGCCGACCCCACGATTAGCCCCTTGAGCACAAAGATCCGGCGGATGTCCGCGCGCCCCGCACCCATCGCCATCAGCACCGCGATATCCTTGCGCTTCTCCAGCACCACCATGATCAGAGTGGCAATCAGGTTGAATGCCGCCACCGCGATAAGCATCAGCAAGACGATCGCATAAACCCGCTTGAGAAATGCGAACCCGGCGGCCGCCGCCTGGTCATAGTCCATCCACGTGGTGAGTCGGAAATCAGCGCCGAGCAGTTGACGCAGTTGGCGGCTGACCACGCCGGTATCATCGAGGTTGTCGAGCCGGACCTCGATTCCGTCAACCCGGCCGGGACGCCCGAAAAAATCCTGAGCCTGCCGCAGCCCCAGGAAGAGCACGTCGCGATCGACCAGTATCACTCCGGTTTCGAAAATCGCCGCGATCCGAAAATGCCCCGTGCGCGTCGTCAGCTCGAGGCCGCGTCCTGCCATCAGCGGAATCACCAGATTGATCTGGTCGCCGACCCGCGCGTTCAGCTTGTCCGCGAGCGTCGAGCCGATCGCGGCGGTGCCGTCGCCGCCGGCCGCGTTCCGCGCCAGGTCCGCCATTGAGCCCTGCTGGACGAAGCCGTGGAAGCGCGCGCGAATAATCGGGTTGGTCACGTCGACCCCGCGCACGATCACCCCGCTCAGCCCCCGCGCTGCCGACGCCATCCCCTGACCGACAATGAAGGGATCGGTTCCGGCCACTCCCGGGACCTGCGCGATACGCTTCTGCAGGTCGGCGTAATCAGCGATTCCGCCGGCGACACTCTCGACCTGGATCTGCGGCGTGAGACTTAGGATGCGATCGCGCAGGCTCTTCTCAAAGCCGCTCATCACCGCGAGCACGATGATGAGCGCCGCCACTCCCAGCATCACCCCCACTGCGGTGAACATCGTGGTGACGGAAATAAAGGCGTCGCGCCGCCGCGCCCGCAGGTAGCGCGCGGCGATTAAGAACTCGTAGCGCACCGCACCCTCAGAAGATGACTTTTTGCTCGATCAATTCCGCGATTTCCGCCCGGCTCATGCCCAGCAATTCGCCGAATATTTCCTCGTTATGCTGCCCGAGCGTTGGCGCGGGCCAACGCAGTTCCCCGGGGGTGCGGCTCAGGCGATGCTCGAGCCCTTCGTAGGGTGACGGTCCCATTTTCGCGTGATCGAGCCAGTGCCAAAAATCGAAGGCCTCGAGATTGGGGTCGTGATGAAGGTCCATGCAGTTCTGCACCGGATACGCCGCCACCCCAGCCTGCTGCAGCGCCGCAGTCAGCTCTTCGACCTGGCGGCCGCGCACCAGACCACCGACCAGATCATCCAGCGCCGACACGTTGGCAAAGCGCTCGGCCGCGCTTGCGAACGGGCGATCGCTCGCGCCCGGCCGCAGAATTTCGAGCATCGCGGTCCACTGCTCATCGGTCGCGACCGCGATCGCGATCCACCGCTCGTGCTCGCCCTCGTCCGCGCAGCGATACGCACCGTGCGGCGCGTAGCGCTCGGAGCGGTTGCCGCAGGGCTGCAGCACGCGGCCGCTGGCAAAATAATCGACCATCGCCGGCGCGAGGAAGTGCAGCGCCGCTTCATACTGCGACATATCGATATACTGCCCCTTGCCGGTGCGACGCTTGTAATCCAGCGCGGCGATTAAGGCGCAGGCCGAAAAACGCGGCGCGATGAAATCCGTATAGGCACCATACGGCGGGCATAATTCATCGGGCGAATAACCGGCGATAGAATAAAACCCTGAAATCGCCGCCATCAGATTGCCGAATCCCGCGTAGTCGCGATGCGGCCCGGACTGACCCATCATGCAGGTCGAAAGCATGATCAGTTCCGGCTTGATCGCGCTCAGATGGGCGTAGTCGAGCTCCCAGTTACGCAGCGTTTTCGGGGTAAAGCTCTCGCTGACCACATCCGCCCACGGCAACAGGCGCAAGAAAAGCTCGCGCGCCTTCGGCTTGCTCATATCGAGCGTGATGCCTTTCTTCGAGGTGTTGTAACTGGCGAAGAACTGGCTGCCGTCGAGATCCGGTTTGCCGTCCTTCCAGGGCGGCGCCATCCGCAGGCCATCGACGCGCGTGCGCGATTCGATGCGGATCACGTCGGCGCCATTGTCCGCCAGATACTTCGTCGTTACCGGTCCAACCCCGTACCAGGTGAAATCGAGGACGTGGATACCCTCAAAAGCGTAACGTTTCATCGGTTGTCTCCGCGCCGCCTAGATCGTATGCGTGGCCCGCAACGCCTGGAGCTGTTCCGCATTCAGGCCCAGCAATTGCCCGTACACTTCCTCGTTATGCTCACCGATTCGCGGCGAAGGGCCGGCGGGACCCACCGGCGTCTGACTGAGCTTTGCGAAGGCGCCGGGTAGCACGATCTTGTGATCGGCGGCGGGGCCTTCGACCTCAACGAAATACTCGCGCGCCTTGAGTTGGGGATCGGCGGCGAGGTCGGCGACCGTAGCGACCGGCGCGGCCAGCAGCCGCCGTTTGAGAATGTTCTCCCATACCTCGGCCTTGGTCTTGGTCATGAGGAAGCGCTCGACCGCCTCTTCGGCCAGATCCAGTTCCTTGAGGTCCTCCGCCGTCGCCTTCATGAAACCGCTTGGGGTGAGCGACTTGAGCCCACCCTCCCTGAGCAGAAAGTCCGGCGCCGCGCCTTCCTCCTTCATCCATCCGATCAACGCGTTGGTTGACGGCAGATAGGCGCCGCCGGCGATCAATCCCGAGATGAATCCGTCCTTGCATCGAAAGACCGTTTTGCGACGGCCGCCGATCGCCCCGGTGAAGACGCCGCTCCGGCGCAGATAGTCGCCGTGCAGAAGCGGCATCGCCTGCTCGTTCATCAGCGTCCAGACGACGCAGGCCTGCAGGTCCACCACCACGTGTTGACCACGACCGTCGGTTCCGCGCGCATAGTGGGCAATCAGCGACGACACCGCCGCCTCGGCGCCCGCATGCAGGCCCGCCTGCGGCTGCGCCATCTGCAGCGGCGGCCGCCCTTCCTCGCCCATCTGAAACATCATGCCTCCGGCCGCCCAACCGATGATGTCCGCCCATTGATAGTCCCGGCCCGGGCCTTTGTCGCCGAACGGCGTGACCGAGGTATAGATGAGACGCGGGTTCACCTGCTCCATTCGGTCGTAGCCGAGACCCCGCGATTCGAGATAACCGCGCGGAAATGACTCGACAAGGAAGTCCGCCGTCTTCGCCAACTCGAGCAGCAGCTTCGGCCCCTCGGGCGAATCCAGATTCAACGAAACGGAACGCTTGCCGGCGTGATATGCCAGCGCATAGCAACTGCGACGATCGGCGCCGTCGCCGAGGAAGGGCGGGATCCGGCGCGTCGAGCAGCCCTCCGGCGGCTCGACCTTGATAACGTCGGCGCCCATATCGGCAAAGATCTTGCCGCACAGCGCGCCCTTCTCGTCGGCCAGATCCAACATCCGGTAGCCTTTCAGCAGCTCAGATCTCATCGTGTGCCTTCCGCCCCAGCGCGATCGCTAATCCAGGCCGCGCGAGCTCAACGCGGCGCGCGCAGCGCCGATCGCGGTCGCATAATCGGCGTGATCGGGAATGATAAAGCCCCCGCCAAAAACGAAGTTAAGCCGCTTCATCTTCTGCATGAAGCGGAAGATGCGGGTCAGCTTGCCGGTCAGCACGATATCCTGTTGATTCGCCGCCCGCGCCGCCGCAATGCTGAGCACCGACACCACCTCGACGATCATGTTCATCAGAGCGAGCGCTTTGTCGTCGGAACTGGCGTCGGCGGCAAACTTGCCGAAGTTGGCCGCGGTGGTGCCCGGTGGCAGATCGCCAATGGCCCCGCCCGCAATATCGCGCACCGTCAGGTCCACCCGTGACAGATCCCCCCGCTCGGCCATCGACTCGAGCGTGCTCAGCGACGAGACGCCCAGCAGATGGCGCGCGAGGCCGCGCAAGGTGCCGCCGCCGAGTCCGGTCCCGCCGACGTGCGAAATCCTTTCGGGCGTGACCGAAACGATCGCCGTGCCAGTGCCCAGCGACACTACCAGCGCCTTGTCCTTGCCCACCAGCGAGGTGCCGCCGATTCCGATCGCGTTGAACTCGTTGACCTTCGTCACCGGCAATCCAAAGAGACGCTCGCCCAAAACCCGCGATCCCGCGCCGGTCGCCGCGACTTGGGTCAGCCGATCCAACGGAATGCCGCAGGTCTCGATCAATTTCCCCAGTGCGCCCGCCGCCGCGGCAACCGGATCATTCGCCTCGATCGTGACAACGTGTACCGAACCGTTGTCGAGGATCACCGCGTCGGTGGTCGAACCACCGATATCAATTCCCACAATCATTGGTGCCGACTCCTGTCCGGCCCGTTCATTTGAATCTGCCGTCTCCTTTGGGCTTTCCCCCGCTCGCCGGTGGGATGCCGAGGCATTAGTATCGCAGAAGGCTAGAACATCGCTAATCCCCATGGCAATTGCCGCCTGACGGAGGAATTCTGCTGTGCTAGCTTCAGGCGATGGCGCGCCGCGCTAATGATCGCGGGCCCGGACTGTTCCAGCCCAAACGCGGGAGCATCGCACCCCTCGCCGAACGGATGCGTCCGCGCACTCTCGATGAAGTGGTCGGCCAGGAACATGTGCTCGGACCGGGCAAGCTGCTCAATCGCATGGCATCGGCCGGTGCGCTCCATTCGCTCATTCTCTGGGGACCGCCCGGCAGCGGTAAGACCACCATCGCTCGTTTGCTGGCGGAGAAGTCCGGCGCCGCCTTCAGGATTATCGCTGCGGTCTCGGCCGGTATCGCCGACCTGCGCGACGCCGTCGTCGAGGCCCGCCGCGCCCTCGACTTCGAGGGGCGCCGCACGGCGGTTTTTATCGACGAGATCCATCGCTGGAATCGGGCCCAGCAGGACGCCATCCTGCCGCACGTCGAAAGCGGCCTTATCACGCTAATCGGCGCCACCACGGAAAACCCCTCGTTCGAAGTTATCGCGCCGCTGCTCTCCCGCGCGCGCGTGGTCGTGCTGCATCCGCTCGGCGAGGACCAACTGGCAACCCTCGTCGCCCGCGCCCTCGTCGATAGCGAGCGCGGGCTCGGCAGCAGCGGGCTCGAAATTGAACCGAACGCGCGGGACGAGATCGTCCGCATCTGCGGCGGCGACGCTCGGCGCGCGCTCGGTACTCTCGAAGTCGCCGCCGAACTTGCCCTTGACGCCGGCCGGCGCGCGATCACCCTCGGCGATGTAAGCGAGGCCGCCCAGCACCAGGCGCTGCGCTACGATCGCGCCGGCGAGGAGCACTACAACGTCATCTCCGCGTTCATCAAAAGCCTGCGCGGCAGCGATCCGGATGCCGCGCTCTACTGGCTGATGCGGATGGTCGAAGCGGGCGAAGAGCCGCTGTTCATCGCCCGCCGGATGGTTATCTTTGCCGCCGAGGATATCGGCAACGCCGACCCCCACGCGCTGCAGATGGCGCTGGCGGTCAAGGACGCCGTGGATTTCGTCGGTTTGCCCGAGGGCGTTATCCCGCTGGCGCAGGGCGTGACCTATCTCGCCACCGCGCCCAAATCCAATGCGTCGTATCGCGCGATGCTGGCGGCGCGGAGCGATGTCCGCGAGTTTGGCCCGCTGCCAGTCCCGCTTCATCTGCGCAACGCCCCCACACCGCTGATGAAAGGACTCGGCTACGGCGCCGATTATCAGTATCCGCACGACTATGACGGCGCGTTGGTCGATCAGGCCTATCGGCCGGATCGGCTCGAAGGCAAAACCTACTATTTTCCTTCGGATCGCGGCGAAGAATCGCGTATCCGCGCATTTCTCGAGGACTTGCGCCGCCGGCGCCACGCCCTGAACGCTGCGACCGATCCCGCTATCCGAAGACACCAACCTGCAACCAAACCCGAGGATGCTGGAGGGGATTGAAAATGGATCACGTAATCGCCGAAACCCGCACCGGCAAAGTTCGCGGCATCACCCAGGACGGCGTGGCGATCTTCAAAGGTATCCCCTACGGCGGGCCGACCACCGACAGCCGCCGCTTCGCTCCGCCGACTCCGCCGCAAGCGTGGAGCGGCGTCCGCGACGCGATCGCCTTCGGCCCGCGCTCGTTTCAGGACGACAACGCCTTCGCGATGCCGCCCGAACTGCTGAAGCTGCTACCGCTTCGCGATCCCGAACCGATGAGCGAAGACTGCCTCGTGCTTAACGTCTGGACCCCCGCCGTGAATGACGGCCGGCGCCGCCCCGTGATGTTCTGGTGCCATGGCGGGGCATTTATCGTCGGCTCCGGCGCGTCACCCTGGTACGACGGGGCCAACCTCGCGCGCAAAGGCGACGTTGTCGTTGTCACCATCAATCATCGCCTGAACGTCTTCGGCTTTCTCCATCTCGACGACCTCGGCGGCGGCGAAGAGTTCGCCGGCGCGGGCAACGCCGGCATGCTCGATATCGTCCTCGCTCTCGAATGGGTCCGCGACAATATCGCGAGCTTCGGCGGCGATCCCGCCAACGTCACGATCTTCGGCGAGTCCGGCGGCGGCGCCAAAGTCTGCATCCTGATGGCGATGCCGGCGGCGCGCGGCCTGTTTCACAAGGCGATCGTGCAGAGCGGACCTGTCGTCCAGACCGCCACGCGCGAGGACGCGACCGCAACCGCCCGCGCGGTGCTCGAGGAACTCGGGCTCGGGGCCCTCCAGCTCCCCGAGTTGCGCCGCCTCCCCGCCGCAAAGCTCAACGACGCGCAGGCCGCAGTCGTCAGGAAGAACAATATGCTCTCCTTTGCCAACCGCCGCCGGCTCGGCTTCAATCCGGTCGCGGACGGCGTCACCGTCAGCGGTCCGTTCGCGCCGACCGCGCCCGCTCTCGCCAAAGACATCCCCCTCATGATCGGCACGACCAAAGACGAAATGCATCTGTTCTTCGGGCTTCATCCGGCCTTCGCGCAGCTCGACGAGGCGGCGGCGCGGACTACCGTAAAAGCGCTCGCCGGCGAGCGCGCCGACCGGATTTTCGACCTCTATCGCCAGACGCGTCCGGCGGCTTCGCTCCGCGACATTGTCCTCGCGATCGCCACGGACTGCGCGATGCGAATACCGTCGTTGACCATCGCCGAGCGCAAAGTCGACCAGCACGGTGCGCCCGTATATGTCTATCTGTTCACGCGCGAGACGCCGGTCCTGAACGGCAAGCTCAAGTCGCCGCACGCACTGGATATTCCTTACGTCTTCGACAACGTGGCGGACGGCGGTTTCACCGGGGATTCCCCCGATCGCTTTGCGCTGGCTGATCGGATGAGTCGCACCTGGATGGCGTTCGCGCGCACCGGCAACCCCAACAACTCAACCATCCCGGATTGGCCGGCATACGATCGCGCCCGTCGCCCGACGTTTATCTGGGATAAGGAATGCCGCGTCGAGATGGACCCCTATCAGGCCGAACGCACCGCCTGGAATGACTAACGCCTGATCTTCCGCGCCTCTCGGCTTTGCCGTCGAGCCCCGCCGACCAGTATCCGCCGCCGCACGACCACGGCCGATGGCCGATCTATGGGCCGGCACACGCCAAAAAATCTCGCAGCACGTGCTCGTTTGCGCTATTAATTGCCAACAACAAGGCATCAAATCGCGCAATTCCGGCTTAAGGGGGGAAGTACGGTGCGAAGTTATCTGGTAACGGTCCTGGCGACGGTCACGGTAGCGATAGCCTCGATCTTCCTCGCCACATGCACTTGGGCGCAAGACACCCGCGCCAACTCGGACTGGAATGCGAGCTCTCTCTGCGGGAGTTTCCCCTTTTTGTGTACCGACCCGGTCTATCTTGAGGGCGGTCCATCGTATGTCGGCCATGATGAGCCGGCGGTTCTGTTTTACTCAACCACTCCGGGGGCGGGGAACTCCTTCAAAGGCCTGATCACGCTACCGAAGGACTCCAAGACCAAACCGAATCAGGCGGAGACCGGCGGGACCTGGAACTTCCAGCTCCATCCGGCGTTCTGGTTCGGGATGGCGATGTGCGACACGCAATCGGCGCCCGAAACCGCTACGCCCTGTACCCCGGACAGCGATACGAACATTTACAACGATTCGTCCGGTTCGCGTTATATCGGGAAGCATCCCGGAACCGCGTTTATGGAGATGCAGTTCTATCCTCCCGGATGGGTGATCGCGCCCAACACGCAATCGTGCAGCGCGACCAAATGGTGCGCCGCGTTGACCATCGACAGTTATTCATACGATATGAACCACAATATCGAAAATAACTCAGCGTGTGTTTCTGGTGCGGTTGGAATCGAGCCGGTCAATTTTGCCTACATAACCAAATCGGGCAACAGTGTTGTCCCGGCAAGTCCCTTGACCGGGTTTCAAAATCAACTCGTCGTCACCAAGGACGTTTTCCTGATGAGCCCGGGCGATACGATAGAAGTAAGGATGTTCGACAACACGGCGGCTGATCCGGCGGGCGGGTTTGAAGTCATCCTTACCGATCTGACCACGGGCAAGAGCGGTTCGATGACCGCGAACATCAACAACGGCTTCGCTCAGGTTAATTTTCAGCCGTCGGCCGCCTCCTGTACAGCGACGCCGTACTCATTTCATCCGATGTATTCGACTTCGACCCCCGATACCCGGGTGCCCTGGGCAGCACATTCCTATAACGTCGCCTATTCCGACGAGGTCGGACATTTCGAGTACTGCAATTCGGTAGATCCGAGTACTGGCGATTGCCTCGATAACAACGAGGGCATCGACGGCGATGACTTCGCCTGCTTTGACGCCAGCCAATCTTCAAAAATCAAGGTCGGCGGATGCCAGGGCGAAGATTTTGATTTCGATGGTCCGACCTACCTGCCGGACTGGCCAGGAACCGATCCGGATGCGAAGACTGACTCGAAGCTCCATGCGCGACCGGTCGTTTTCAATGGCTCGCTGATTGGCAGCGCCGACGGTGCCGGCCATCAGTTTGATTCGACCGCCTTTGAGGCTGACCTCCCGATCATTGAGAGCAACTTCGGTACGGGATGCAGCACGGTGACGGGTGATGGTTGCAGCAACCCGCCTCCGGGTGCGTCGTTCTATCCCTTTTTCTCGACTGGAACTGACGCCAACGGCGGCTGCGTGTGGCAGGAGGGCGGTGCGAATCTGCCCAACAGCAATTACTCATTCAATGGCATTACCTATGCCGACTCGACCGAATTCGGCACTTTTCCAGTGTCGCTGGTCTATCCGACCAACACTGGTCCGACGTCTTTGTTCGATGATTTTCAGCAGCCGGTTGCTTCCAATCCATGCCTCGCGGCATTGCCGAACCTGACGGCAAACACAACCGCGATCACCTTCAAGAATACCAAGGTGGGCAAAACGAGCGCCGCCAAGACCGTCAAACTAAGCAACTCGCTTACCGATAAGAACGGGATGGGCTTGATTGTGTCGGCGAACCTCGACGATACCACCGACTTCACGATTGCCAAGAACACCTGCACCAAGGAGCTGTTGCCGAAGAAACACTGCACGATTTCCGTCAAGGCGATACCGTCCTCGGCGACCACCCTGAGCGGCAATCTGACGATCCAGGCCGACAGCGCCAACGGTCCGTTGACGATCCCGCTCTCGGTGACCGGCGATTGAGAGGTCAGATGCGCGACCGTACGTAACCAGCGGTCCGCTAATCGCTCAGGATTGCAGCCACACCGGTCGGTAGGGACGGGCGCGTGACGCCGGAATAAACCCGGCGCTGCGGCGAATTGCCGGCCTGCGCTGTCGCTGACGAATCGCGACGGAACAGCGCGCCGCTCCTCGTCTCGGCGGCGCGCGCTTGTTCAGCGGCCACGACTGGAAGCAGCGCGACGGCGAGTACTGGAAGGCGGACTGCGGAACTCGACGTTTGCAGCTCCACAGTCCCGCCGTGATCAATCTCAGCGCGTGCCGAGAACCGCGTCCTTGAGCGCCTTCGCCGGCGTGATCCGCAGCCGCGTACGCGCGGGAATCTTGATCTCCTGACCCGTGGCGGGATTCCGACCCATCCGCGCCTTGCTCCGACGCTTGGTGAAAATCCCCACTCCGGCGAGCCGCAGCTTGCCTTCCTTCTTCAACTGCTTGACGACCAGCGCAGCCAGTTCATCGAGAGTGCTCTTCGCCTGTTTCTTGCTGATCCCGACCTTTTCGGCCAGGTATGCGGAAATCTGGGTTTGCGTCATCCTCCTCCTCCTTGCGATCGCTCAACGATCCCTGGGCTTCGAGCCTATTCACCGTTTCACGATTTGCAAGTGGCAAATCAGGAAAAAATCGCTTTTTTTCTCGAAAACGCGAGGGTTTTGCACATGCGCGCGAAGTTTTCCACTGAGCCGGCGCGGTTGCGCGCTCGCGCCTGCGGATAACTCCGCTGCTTCAAGCCTTTCCGAGCTTCCATTTCAGTAGCGCACGGCGACGAGGAACAATCCGCACGCCGGTGCGGCGGCCGGCGCGGCGGCGCGATTCCCGCTCGCCAGCAGTGCGGGCACGACTTCCGGCGCCAGTCTGCCGCGGCCGACTTCGACCATCACGCCGACCATCGTTCGCACCATATGACGCAGAAAGGCGCTGCCCTCGACGCGATAGATCAGTTGATCCGCGAGCGGCTCCCATTCGCTCCGCATCACCCGCCGCATCGTCGTGCGTTCGGCGGAACCCACGGCGCGAAACGCCGCGAAGTCATGCTCACCGACAAAGGCGCGCGCGGCCAGGTTCATGCGGTCGGCGTCGAGGCGATCCTTTATCCACCACGCGTACCGACACGTGAAGGGCGATCGATATGGGCGGTTGAGGATGCGGTATTCGTAAACTCGCGACCGCGCGTTGCGCCGCGGATGGAAATCGCTCGGCGCAACGGCGACTTCACTAACCGCGATCGCTCCCGGCAGCAGGGCGTTGAGCGCGCGATGAAGCTCGGCGGGCGCGATCACCCGCGGTGCATCGAAGGCCGCCACCTGACCGAGCGCATGCACGCCCGCATCGGTTCGGCCCGCGCCGTGGACCCGCACGTGCACCCCGAAGAGCCGCGCCAGCGCCGCTTCGAGCTCGGCCTGGATCGAGCCCTGCCCGCGCTGGAGCTGCCATCCGGAATAGGTCGAACCATCGTATTCGAGCGTCAACCGGAACCGCATCGACACGTCCCCGCTTCGATCCTGTCCGCCCGGATTTTTTACGCAGCGATTAGAGTTTCCGCGATCCAGACTGCGGTCATCGCGGCCAGCCGCGACGGGTCGAACACCGCCCACAGCGTCGCGCCCGTGTCGCGCTGCGTGATCCGCACCACGGTCGCCTCCTGTCGCGCGCCGTCGACCAGCGTGGACGCTTCGCTGCCTTCGACGACGATCATCCCCGGTGCGACGCGCAGGCGCTCGGCCCATTCCGCAGCCTGGCTGTTCGGCGGAGCCAGCATCGCGACGCCCGCCCCATGAAACGCGGGCACCTGTACCGCCTGCAGCGCGAGCGGCGAGCGTGCGCCAAGCAGGACCTCGATCTGGGCGCCGATCGCGCCTTCCAGATCGACCGGTGGCAAGAGCACGTTGAAGGCAATCTGCGGCTCGTCATCCTCCAGCGCCAGCCGCGCGTTCATCACGTCGGTCGATTGCGTGAACAGCCGCGAGATCATCTGATTGCCGAAGCTCGCCGCTCCCAGCATGATCGTCGCGCCGCCGAAGGTTGCGGCACCCTCGAGCGCGCGCAGCACCGACGCAATCACCTGGGCGGCCGGATGGGGCCCGCCGATTCTGCGCGCCGCGGCGCTCATCTCGCGGAGGCGGCTGCCCGAGACGAGGCCGGGCGCCGCCAGCGGTACCGCGGCCGGAGCGCGCATCGCCCAGCTCGAATCGATCAACAGCGGCCGTTTGGCGGTTGCAGCGATACGGTCGGCAACCGCGCTCGGGACCGCGAGAAAGACCAGATCCCGGTCGGCCAACGCCTCATCCGCAACGAGCGCTTCGACCGGCAGCGCGCGCTTACCGACCTGGATCGCATCGGCGCTGCCTTCCGCACTGAAGAGGCGCAGATCGGCGTAGTCCAGATCATGCTCGCCGAGCAGCTCCGCGATCTGGCCGCCGACCGTCCCGGTCGCGCCGACGATCGCGATCCGGGGCCGGTTTGCGCCGGTCGCCGCCATCACTCAGCCTGCATCAGGTTTTCGAGATGATCGCGCACGAGCCGGCCCATCGCCTTGCAGCCGACGGCGCGCGGTCCGGCGCCGCCGAGATCGCGGGTGCGATGGCCATCGCGGATAACTGCCTCGACCGCGGCCTGAATCTGCTCAGCCTCGGCGCGCATCCCCAGCGAATGTTCGAGCAGCATCGCCGCCGAAAGAATCGCCGCGAGCGGATTGGCCTCGTCGCGACCCGCAATATCCGGCGCGCTGCCGTGTATCGGTTCATAAAGACCGATACGAAAACCTGCGGAGTTGACCTCCTCGCCCAGCGAGGCGGAAGGCAACAGACCCATCGATCCGACCAGCACCGACGCCTCGTCGGTGAGGATATCGCCGAACATGTTCTCGGCGACGATCACGTCAAAATCGCGCGGGCGGCGAATCAGATGCATCGCCATCGAATCGACCAGTTGATTCTCGAAGTGGACGTCCTTGAACTCGGCGCTCAATCGGGTCGCGACTTCGCGCCACAGGCGCGAGGAGGACATGACGTTGGCCTTGTCGACCGAGGTCAGGCGCTTGCGCCGGGTTTGCGCGAGCTCAAAGCCGTAGCGCAGCACGCGCTCGATTTCCGCTTCGGTGTAAAGGCAGGTATCGACCGCTTCACGGCCACCCGGTCCCTGGCGCTGTTCGCTCGGCTTGCCGTAATAGATCCCGCCGGTCAGCTCGCGGATCACCACGAGATCCACGCCGTTGACGATCTCCGGCTTCAGCGGTGACGCCGCGAGCAGTTCCTTGACGCTTTTCACGGGGCGCAGATTGGCGAACAGACCCAGTTCCTTGCGCAGGGCAAGCAGGCCCCGCTCCGGTCGGTCCGAGGCCTGGGGATTGTCCCACTTGGGTCCGCCCACCGCCCCCATCAGAATCGCATCGGAGTCTTTGGCGAGTGCCAGCGTCGTTTCCGGCAACGACGTACCGAATTGATCGAGCGCGTGACCGCCGATGGGCGCGTCCTTGAACTCGAGGTCAACCGGCGCGTCGCGCACGACCAGCTTCAGCACCTGGAGCGCTTCGCCAACTACCTCCGGACCAATCCCGTCTCCTCTGAGAACCAGAATCTTGTAGGCCATTAAGCACTTCGGTTAAACGTTGCGAGCGCGTCAGCGACTCGTCATTCAGAAACCGAATTTTACTCCTGCACGTAGTAGGCCTAGCACTAGTCGAACCGCAACCATGCAGCAAGCCCCGCCCTCACGCACACCATTTATGGGCCACCGAGCGGACGCGTTTCGAGCGAGCTGCGGCGCGCTTTCAGCCGATTGAGGGCATTCACCAGAGCGAGCGCACTGGCCATCACGATATCGCTATGCGCCCCCTGGCCCGCCACGGTCATCCCGTTCTCGCGCAGCATGCAGGAGACTTCACCGAGCGCGTCGGTCCCGCCGGTGATCGCCTTCACCGCATAGCGCTCGAGCGCCGGCGTGAGACCGACGATCCGGTAGATCGCCTTGTAACAGGCATCCACCATGCCGTCGCCGGTCGCCTCGGCCGTGTGGGTCTGCCCCTCGATGCGCAGGCTGACGCGAGCGCGCGGCTCGGTGCCGCTCGACGACCCCACCTCCAGATCAACGATTTCGAAAGCATCCGCGGTGCGGCGCTCCTCGTTCGCCAGCGCCAGGATGTCGTCGTCGTAAACCACCTTCTTCTTGTCGCAAAGCTCCTTGAAGGCCGCAAAGGCCTTCTGCACGTCGATCGTCGCCGGATCGATCCCCAACTCCCGCAGCCGATTGACGAAGGCGTGGCGGCCCGAATGCTTGCCCAACACCAGTTTGTTCGACGGAATCCCGATATCCTCGGGCCGCATGATTTCGTAGGTAAGCTTGTTCTTGAGGACGCCATCCTGATGGATGCCGGCCTCGTGCGCAAAGGCGTTGTCGCCGACGATCGGCTTGTTGGCCGGGACCGGCTGCCCGATTATCTGGGCGAGCAGACGCGACGCCGGATAGATCTGCCGCGTATTGACCCGCGAATCGACCTTCATCAGGTCCCGCCGCGTCTTCAGAGCCATTACCACCTCTTCCATCGAGGTGTTTCCGGCGCGCTCGCCGATTCCGTTGAGCGTGCATTCAACCTGCCGCGCTCCATGACTGATCGCAGCGAGCGAATTGGCCACGGCCAGACCGAGATCGTTATGACAATGGGCGCTCCAGATGACCTTTTCCGCCCCCTCAACATGCGCGCGCATGTAATCGAACATCTCGCCGTATTCACTGGGGATCGCGTGACCGGTCGTATCCGGCAGATTGATGATGCGGGCGCCGGCCCGGATAACCTCGCTGCAGACCTTCGCCATAAAGCTCCAGTCGCTGCGCGAGGCGTCCTCGCACGAGAACTCGATATAGTCGAGATGCTGTTTCGCGCGCCGCACCGCGACCGTCGCCGCGTCGAGCACGTCCTCGCGCGTCATGTTGAGCTTGTACTTCATGTGGATATCCGAGGTCGCGATAAAGATATGAATCCCCGGTCGCTTCGACCTCTCGACCGCGCGCAGCGCGGCGTCAACGTCCTCGTCGCGCGTGCGCGAAAGGCTGAGAATCGTCGGGTTGGTCAACGCCTCGGCGATCCGTCGGACCGATTCGAAATCCCCCGGCGAAGAGGCCGCAAAACCCGCTTCGATGATATCCACGTTCAGCCGTTCAAGCTGCTGCGCGATCGCCACCTTCTCCTCGACATTCATCGTGCATCCGGGCGACTGCTCACCGTCGCGCAGAGTCGTGTCGAAGATCCGCACGTAATCGGCACTCATACCGGCATCGGACTCAGTAGCACTCATATCCCTCTCTCCCGGTTGTGACGTTCCCAAGGGAAGCCGGCTGCGCTGCGGGCTGACGCAAACAAAAACGCCCCAGGCGGCTCGCTCGGCCCTCCGCCTGGGGCGTTCGTTTCAGTGTTTCAAGCCTTCCTCAGACCTGCACCTCGACGCCCAGGGCGTAGGGCCCGCTAAGGGCCAGAAGCAGCAACAGTGCGAAGTCAAGGACTGTGGACATCGAGGAGAATCCTAGTAAGCAGCGCGCGGTTTAGTCAAGCCGCGAGAGCGGCTTCGCTTCTTCGTCGCCAATGGACGTCGGCTACTGCGAGGCCGAATCGGGGGAAGAGCCGCCGCCGAGGTCGCCGGCGCCACCGACGCCGCCGACCACCGCAGCCCCGGCCACCGCACCGCCCAGCACTCCGCTCGCCGTGATGCCCGCCGGCGTCAGTCCGCCCACCGCCCCCGCATTCGCCGTCGTCAGCATGCTCGACGACAACAGCGAACACGGCACCGCCAGCCGATGCCCCGGTCCCACCAGCACGCTCCCCGC